>Ga0256404_1000272_pt1 | contig 133092 bp, 84 predicted proteins | sample RumenRJG_01DNA_FD_185990 | JGI IMG/M metagenome (GOLD analysis project Ga0256404, IMG submission 185990) | Bovine rumen microbial communities from Lethbridge, Alberta, Canada - RJG_01 | ecosystem: Host-associated > Mammals > Digestive system > Stomach > Rumen | place: Canada: Alberta... | reverse complement strand
CTTTGTTCCATGCCTTAACTGTCGCGGATATCGTATTATTTTCGTAACTTTGACATCTGTGATATCGAAGTTACTGCGCCTCGGCAATAAAAACAAGTAAATTTGTTTTGTATTGCTCTCGACTTTTTGTAACTTTGCATCCATGAGACGGTTGGTAGTATATCTATTTGGATTGCTGTTGCTGCTGATGGGATGCACCACGGCAGGCGAGCGGGCGCGGATGCGTGCAGGGCTCGACAGCATTAATGTACTCAATCGTACCGACCAACCCTTCACCATGCAGGACGTGGAACCCCTCGTGCATTTCTTCGACGACCACGGCACGTCTAACGACCAGATGTTGGCCCACTATCTCCTTGGCCGTGCTTACTACGAACGCGGCGAGGCACCTATGGCTATGCAGTGTTATCACGAGGCCATCAACTGTGCCGACACCACAGCCCAAGACTGTGACTATGCCCAATTAGCGCGGGTATATGGACAGATGGCACAAATCTTCTATCATCAAGGACTTTATAGACAATTACTACAATATGAAAAAACAGCTGAAAAATTTGCATGGAAAGGGAAGGATACCCTTGCTGCACTAATGTGTTATGAACAGCAAAGTTATGCATACGAACGACTGAACGAAATAGATTCTGCTATATTTATTATAGAAAATGTTGCCAGATTATATTGCCTATATCAGCACGCAAAATATGCAGATATTTCTCTTGGCAGTATAGTGGATTTGCTTATTGACAAAGGCGAATATAAAAAGGCTTTTTATTATTTAAAGAAATATGAATCGAAATCTGGTTTCTTTGATGAAGATGGGAATATCCAAAAAGGAAGAGAAATCTATTATAATGCCAAGAGCAAACTCTATCTAAAAAAGAATATGCTGGATTCTGCGGAATACTGGTTCCGTAAAGAACTTAGGTACGGTTTGGATTTCAATAATCAGAATGCTGGAGCATATGGACTTGCAACGGTTTATGAAAAGCGTCATCAAACCGATTCTGCTGCCAAATATTACCGCTATGCCTATGCCATGAACGATTCCATGTATGCGCAGCAAGCTACAACAACGGTTGAGCGCATGCAGGCCATGTACGACTATTCACGCCATCAGGAGATTGCGAGACGGGAACGAGAGAAAGCGCAACAAGAGGCCAATAAGAAACGAATTATTCTTGGAATATTCGTGTTGTTTGTGCTAATTACTGCTGTTATCATATATCTGATTATTTCTGAAAAGCGTAAACAGAAGTTGAGATATATTCAGAATCTATCAAGTCTTGAAAAGGCACAGTCTGAAGTCATGCAACTTCGCGAACATGCTAATGAATACGAAGAACTCATTGCCGAGAAAGAATGCGAAATAGAGCACTTGAAATCTGAGATAGAGAACCGCCAACAAAAGACACGACAAAACCATGCTACAACAACGCAACAGATACAAGATGCTGAAATTTACAAAGAATTGAAAGAACGTGAAAGGTTATGTAAAGCCTTGACAAAAGAGCAGATTCGTAAGATTCGTATCATGGTTATCGAGAAATTGCCCGATTTCAACAGCATTCTGTTGGAAAACAAGTATATGTTAACAGAAAATGATTTTAATGTCTGTATGCTCCTCCGACTTGGCATCAAATCAAAGGAAATTAGTGTGTTGCTGAAAATTTCTCAACCAAGGGTGTCCCAGATTTGTACAAAAGTATTGGGTACGATATTTAATGAAAATAATGGCGGAGCTAAAGAATTAGAAGAGAAACTACACAAGTATTACTAAATTCTCAGTATTCCAGAAAGACCATGTAGACAGCGAAAAGCGGGAAAATACTTAATTTTCGCTTAATTCTTATTGTTCGCTTTTTTTTGCTGATTGTTGAGATTCTCATATTTTTGCAGCATCATTTCTAATGCAAGAAAAAAATATGAAAAAGTTTGTTTTAGCTGTTTTGTGCTTTATGATGAGCACGTGTGTCTTTGCCCAAAGTCCAATAGACTTTGCTGTACGTATTATTGATAAAATGCCTATGGGGAATGGACAGCCTAAATCCCCCATGCGTCCGCCTGTAGTTTATATAGAGGACCACACTTTGGCTTTTGTGGCAGATCATCCAGAGTATATCCTTAATATAAAGGATGAGGATGGTGAGGTGGTCTACACTACCACGGTATTCTCTACGCAGACTCAGGTCGTTCTGCCCTCTATTCTTTCTGGTGACTATGAGGTTAACCTTGTTATGGGTAACTGGTTGTTCGTAGGTTGGATTAATCTTTACTAAGTATGAAGGTAAGACTTTTATCACTAATGGTAGCGTTTCTGCTACCATTAGTTGGAATGTCGCAGGGTGACTCCAAAAACACAATGGACATCCCCAGTGATTTAATAAAAGCACAAAACACGCCACTGCGCAGCAGCAGCGACAATTCTTTATTTCCACAGATTGCCACGTCACCACAGGCAGAAGCATTCCAAAAGGTTGGTGATTACACGGTAAACAATTCATCAGGCATACCAGATATCAGCATTCCTTTGTATGAGATTGGTCATTGTGGCTACAAGATACCATTGAGATTGAGATATATCGCCACTCCGCTACGCCCGAGCTACAATTATGATGTTACGGGTCATGGATGGACGTTAAGCAACGGCTATTGTATTACGCGTTCTATAGAGTACATGCCTGATGAGAGCAATAATTTTCAACTTCATCCAATCACTCCCAATATGGGAAATGTATATGACTATAATTTTCGTTACGACCAATTCCATGCGACACTGCCCAATGGTTCTTCTTTCTATTTTTATATGCGAAAAGAGAACAACCAATTAGAATATGTTATTTCCGACAGAAAGGAATGGAAGATTACCTGCAATGCAAATAGCCTTGACATTGAGAGTTTTATAGTGACGGATAATACTGGTGTTAAGTATTATTTCACGAAAGCAGATTATGCTATAGGTGCCCATTATACCCATAACGTGACATGGTATCTTACCAAAATTGAACTCACCAACTCTACAAGTCCGATTCTATTCGAATACAACCAGTATATCAAGCAGACTACGGTAGCAAATACTGCTGAGCCGGTATTGATTATAGAACGTTACCATCTCAATAGCACTTCTTCAGGAGGAGGAGAGTGTTCGCTGACTTCCAGGGTAGAGTTCCCCAATACCAATACAAACTATAAAATGCCGCTCTTGTCCTCCATTTCCTACGGTCCGACGAGAATCAATTTCACTTACCAGTATCCCGACAACGAGCGCGAATTTAATTATCTTGACAAGATTACGGTTTCTGACAACAACACTGCTGTCAAGGTGTTCCGTTTCTCCTATACAAAGCAACAGTTCCATTCATACCCTTTAGCCAACCTTGTCCGACTGGTTGAAAAGGGAGCAGATTCAGGTACTGACTCGCTGGTCTACGCATTCTCTTACACAGGAGTAGGCAGTATGCCGTATACAGATCATTGGGGTTATTGTCGTGATGGTGTCTATTTTACCGATATAGGTAATTTTAATGCCTTTTTTGAGAGTGATGACCCGTATCAAAGCACCGCAGGAATGTATTATGTCACGGCTGTTCCTGACAATCCGTTGGCAAGTATCTGTTATAAGAAACTTAAGCTGTACCATTCTAATGTCAATGAAGACCCCCGGCAGGGGGCTGGTCCTGAATGGCATAACTGCCTGAATTCCATTACCTATCCGACAGGAGGACGGACAGAATTCGTCTTCGAACCACACCGCTTTGTAACTGCTACGAACGCCCAAGGCGATTATACGCCTATTAAGAAAAACCGCCAAGTCATTCAGGGTGGAGGATTCAGAATCAAGAAAATCTCCAACTATACAGCAGATGGAATGTTAGCCAATGTCCGGACATTCTGTTATGGCCCGACCTATATGGATGCCAACAACCGAAATCTTAACTTGCCTAACATTACAGGTAACAACTCGTTAGCTCATATCGGTTTTGGCGAACCTGTTGTCGACCCGAACATCATCACCTATACAAATTTCAGGAATTCTCATAGCAATCCCTTTCCTATCAATGATATGCTATTAGGAAAACACACGTATTATGATACCGGAGCAATCGCAAGTCCTTTTTTAATGGCGTATTCAAGTACAGGAATTGAATGGCATTGGGAATGCCGTTTCAGTCCCTTGTTCTTCCGGAGCTTGTTAAAGGGAAGAAATGCTGTGGTCTATCCGGAAATTACGGAATACTACGGTGATGTGACTAATTTCTATGCGTCAACACTTCCCGTTACCGGCAAGACCGTCTATAAATACAACATTTATAACGAGATGGAGGATTCCGTCTATGCGGAGCGCATCGTCTATTTCGGTCATGTTCTGGGCTGTAATGAAGACTTGGCAAGGAGGGAGTGGCTGACCGAAAAGGCCACTTATAGCTATGACGGAACATTCCATCTTCAGCAGAAGGAGAACTATGACTATCAGTTCTATGAGCAGCCCTATGTATATGACTATATCTTCGGAAATGAATTCATCCCAGAAGAAGACCCTTACAACAACCATTATATTTTGCCCGATGGCGCTCTGCACCAAAAGGTGACCATATTTACCAACAAGCTACTGACTAACAAAACAGACAGCTTTTATACCACAACGGGTCCCTACACCAATACAGAATATTATGATTACAATGACAAAGACCTGCTTACGACTCAAGCAACTATGGCTAACAGGTATAAATCCACAAACTATACCTATCCCTCAGCATCAGCCAATGCACCGGAAATAGAACGTAGGCTAAGAAGTCGCAATATGACGGCTACGGTATTACAACAGAAAACGAGAATCGTACCAAATGGTACCCCAATAGACGTCTCTGGTAACAAGTTTGACTATGCCGCTTTTGCTTTTGGGGACACGCTGCTGCTCCCCTCGCGCCTATATCGGCTCAATGCCAACTATTCCGGCTCTTCTTTCGAGGAGGCTGAACAGGTATTGGCCTATTCTGCCAACGGAAATCCTCTTGAGGTGGTTGACCAAAGCGGTATGCATACTGTCTACCTGTGGGGATACGATGACCGCTACCTGATTGCGGAAATCAAGAACGCCACTTCATCGATGGTCAATGCCGCACTGAGTGCCCTGTCAAATAATGTCGATGCACTACGCACTTATCCTTCTCTGGCAAACTCCATGATTACTACATGGACATACAAGCCGCTGGTGGGTGTTACCTCGCAGACTACCCCGTCCGGCATGACCACCTACTATGACTATGACGGACTGGGGCGGCTGAAAGAGGTCTACCGCTATGAGGGCAACGTTGTCTCTGCATCCAACAAGCGCATGCTGAACCAATATAACTATCACACCAAAGCACAGTAATCCTATGAAACGTCTATTGATATTTTTCTTGTCCTGCCTGTCCATACAGGTATCTTACAGCCAGACGGACTACAGCTACGTCCAGTCGCGCACCATGACCAATGCCAATGGCACCACATGGCTCGACCATTACGACTATGACAACGGACTGGGTCAAGTCTACCAGCAGGTGGATGTGGGCATCACCCCTCAGGGCAACAGTCTGGTGACGCTCCATGAGTACGACGACCAGCGCCGTCCCTGGCGCACATGGCTGCCCACCCCCATGAGCGGCAGCGGCGTCCAGAATAGCAGTTCTGTCATGACGACAGCGCAGACGGAGCATCAGGACGCCCGTCCCTATACGGAGTCCTTCTACGAGCAGTCGCCCATTAAGTGGAAGTCGGAGGAATATAGGCCGGGCGCCGCCTGGCACCAGGCTGGCAAGAAGCTGTCTTTCAGACGCTTTCTCTGCGGCAATGCCTCACAGGAGGGCGGTGTCCTCAGCCAGACGGTGGTCTTTGACGATACCGGATATCTTGCCAATCCCTTTATGGAGTGGATGACAGAGGAGTCTGTGGATGAGGACGGTCTGCGCACACTTACCCTCAAGGACCGCGAGGGACGTGTGTGTGCCGTTCGCCGCATATCCCAGGGCGAGAACCTGACGACGTACTATGCCTATGACGACTTCGGTAACCTCCGCTTCGTCCTGCCGCCGGAGTCCACGGCGCATTTCGAATATGAAGGCGAAGTGAGCCCAACAGATGACGTCATGCTGAGGTACGGCTACGAGTACCGTTATGACAACCGCCACAACTGCATCTACAAGCGCCTGCCCGGTTGCGACCCCGTCTACTATATCTACGACAAGGCCGGCCGCTGCATCTTCACGCAGGACGGCGTGCAGCGCACCAAGGGGCAGTGGACCTACACCATCCCCGATGTCTTCGGGCGCATCCTCATCACTGGCATCTGCCACAACACGCTCGACTATACTTCAGAACCCTTGCGCGACACCACCGTGACGGCCACCCGCGACAATGCCAACAACCGCTACTACGGGCATACTATTTCAGGCGTGACGCTGAGCAGCGACACGCTGATTACCGCCACCTTCTACGACGACTACTCCTTCATAGGCCATAACGGCCTCACCGCAAGTCTTAACTATATTGCCCCGCCCTCCTCGGACTATGGCTCGCAGGGGTTGACGGCTCCGAAGGGGCTGCAGACGGGCTGCGTCATGGCACAGCTGACGAACGGCAATATCACGAGCTATGACGTCCTCGCACAATACTACGACGACTGCGGACGGGTGGTACAGACCCGCAACCGCCATTATGCCGAGGGCTATGCTACGGAGTGGATAGGCTATGATTTCTTAGGCCATGTCACCAAGCGCATGCATTCGCATAACATCAGTAACGAATTTTATCAGTCGGAGACCTACACCATGGCCTACGACCATGCCGGGCGTCTGACGCAGACCACACATCAGGCGAACGGCGGCAGTGCCGTTACGCTGTGCAGCAACACCTATAATGAACTTTGCCAGCTGACATCCTCTACCCAGGGCAACGACCTGACAACCACCTACACCTACAATGTGCGCTCATGGCCGAAGAGCATCACCACCGGCACGCTGTTCAGCGAGACGCTCTACTACAACGAGAGCTTTGGCGGCAATACACCCCGCTACGACGGCAACATCTCGGCCATGGCATGGAAGGCGGACGCGAAGAACCGTGCCTTCCGCTATGCGTACGACAAGTTCGGGCGACTGAGCAGTGCCGTCTATCTGGAGGAGGGCGTTGCCAACCAGCACTACGACGAGTCGTTCACCTACGACAAGATGGGTAACGTGCAGAGCATAACCCGCTATGGCTTACAGGACAACAGCCAGTACGGATTGATAGACGATGTATCTCTTTACTATATCGGCAATCAGGTGGCTCATGCCGATGATGCCGTGACGGGTCCCAACTATGCCGGTGCCTTCCATTTCCGCGACAGTAACGGTACTCAGTGGGATACGGAGTACGAATATGACAAAAATGGGCGCTTGACGAGAGATCGGAACAAGAATATTTTGCAGATTCAATATAATTTGCTAAATTTGCCCTCGAAAACCACTTTTGGAGACGGAGGATATATCAACTATCAATACAGCGCATCGGGTATGAAGCAGATGGTATCAGGCTATGCTCCCGGACAGGGCTATAAGTCGCAGTTCTACTTAGGCAACTACGTCTATGGCAACGGTGTAAAGCAGTTGCTTGTCGACGGCGGCTATGTGACGTTCAGCGGGACGACACCGCAGTACCACTTCTACGTGAAGGACCACTTGGGCAACAACCGCATGGTGGTGAATGCCAACGGTACGGTGGAACAGGTCAACCACTACTATGCCTTCGGCGGCCTGATGGGCGAGAATACGGGTAGCGACCTGCAGGACTTCAAGTACAACGACAAGGAGTTGGACCGCCTGCATGGATTGGACTGGTATGACTATAACGCCCGCCACATGGATGCGGTAAGAGGAGTATTCACCACGATGGACCCGCTATGTGAAGGAGACTATGGCATCAGTCCCTATGTATATTGTATTAATAGTCCTTTAAATTATGCTGATATTTGCGGATTAGACACAATTCCTGTCAATGATGTTGACTGGTCAAATTTTAATGTTTATAAAGATGTAATAGAAATAGGTAATATTTACGTCTTTGGAAGTGGCTCGAATTTTAGTTCACAAGGTGGCGGTTCTGGGTTGAATACTAGTTTTAATAATATAACTTCTAGCCAACATTTGGGTATTTTGACTACATATGCTAAAGAAATAGAAAGAGAATACGAAGGATTGAATACTCAAGGGAAAAGCAGATATGCCTACGAATTAAAGAAATTCATGAGAAAACAATTGGGATATAACTATAAAGAGAACCTACGATCTTTATATAAAGGAAAAATTCCTAAAATAATTAATGGAACTTCTAAATTTCTAGGCCGAGCAAATAGCGGAATTACTGCCTATAACTTGTATTGCGAGATATCATCTTCCAACCAAGTTAAAGTAAGCAATATAGTTAATACTTCGTTACTGTTAATGAGTACAACTGGAGTAGGGTCAATAATAGCAGCAAGTTACTTATTCATGGATATCGGAGTAACTTATTACACAGGGCATGGCCTTGACATTTACATTAATAATACTTCTGATATTTTTTTCGGAACAAATAAAGGCGTAGTATATGATTTCTGATAATGTATTTACAAAAGTAATGGACTATCTGTTTTATTATTCGTACAAGTACTACAGGTCCATTAAGGAGGATAACCCTATATTTAGTAGTGCGTTATATTTTATGTTGGTACTTACGCCGGCAGTGGCCCCGATTACGGTTTTTATTTTTAAAGATTTATTTGATATTTGGGATGCCTTTTATAAGATTTGCTGGATAGTTCCTCTGTCAATAACACTAATCTCGTATCGTCAATGTAAAAAGAGAAAAGAATATGTTTTTAAGAAATACAAAGGATGCCCTCCTCTAAAAGGATTAAAGAAATTTATGATGCTAACACTACCAGGATGGGTATTGATTATAGGTATGATATGTTATTTCCTTGTCAATAAGAACATTATGGAACCCAATGGACTCATTGGTTGCTTAAGATGGTGGTAACCATTATTTAGAATTCTATGATGATTAATAATTTTGTTCTCAAAAATATGAAACAAATATCAATAACAATAGCCTTAGCATTGTCATGCACAATCGCCAATGCCCAGAACATCACCGGCTCGCACCAAGTGAGGGTCAACGATGAAGTGAAGAAGCAACAGGTGGAGTATGCCGCTGTCGATAGCACGGGACAAGGCATGGTCTGGGACTTGAGTGAGGTGGTGTTGCCTAAGTGGACGCTCACCGCCGACTATACCGCAGAGGACAGCCGCAAGGGTGTCGTCATTGGAACAGAGCGAGGCACACGAAACTACTATCGTTCAGAACCCGCTGCCTTGATGCTGACGGGATTTGAGAACAACTTGCTGAAGGTAGAGTACGATCAGCCGGAGCTTCTGCTGCGTATGCCATTGGTCTATGGTGACCGCCATGAAGGGCAGTTCCACGGCACGTCGGCCTATTGCGAGAAAGTGTTCTCACGTACCTTCGGCACTTATCGCGTAGTGGTGGACGGCACAGGCTCGATGCTGTTACCCTCGGGTGACACGCTGCGCCATGTGTCCCGTGTGCACAGCACTAAGCTGACCTCTGCCCGTTTCTTTCCTGAGGTGCAGAGGGAGCGGATGTTGAAGACCGTCGTCGACAGCATCAAGTTCCCCGCCGACAGCATCCGTTTTGGAGTAGTTAACGACTCACTGGTCATCGAGACAAACACCTACCGCTGGTATGCAGCAGGCTACCGCTATCCGGTATTGGAAGTCATAGCAACGGGCTACAAGGGCGAGAAGCCATGGACAACGGAAGCCTTCTACTGCAGTCCCGAGGAGCAGTTGTCATTGAACGACCCCGAGAACGAAGAGACACGTAAGCTGCTGGCTGACAACGGAGAAAACGGCTTTGGCTCCGTCAAAGGCGGCACATCAGACGACGGGGGCAAAAAGAACGACCTTGGCAATATCATGCAAGACCTGAACGTCACAGTCACTGGCTCGACAGTCACCGTCGGCTATACCCTCCAGCAGGACGCCACCGTCACGGCCTTGGTTTGCGACATCTCGGGTGTCGTCTATCGCCAGCAGTCCCAGACGGGACAGGCGGATGACCACTACCAGATGACCATCCTCTGCGATGGCCTCCGCCGTGGACAGTATGTACTCTATATGAATGTCAACGGACAAGTAACCAGTCAGACAGTCAGTTTATAGAACATTTAAAATATAAAAGACAAGATGATGAAGAAAATGATTATTTGGAGTGTGCTCTGTCTGCTGCCCATGCAGATGAGTGCCCAAGTAAACCCGAAGGAGGGTTACGTCATCACCAACGAGGGCGACACCGTGCGTGGAACAATCAACTACCTGAAGGATGAGGAGAACGCCAAGGCGTGCCAGTTCAGGAAGGCGGGTGAGCATACGTATAAGGCGCTGACCCCGTCGGACATCAGCGGCTACCGGCTTGCCGAGGAGGATATCTACTACGTGAGCCGCGTGCTGAAGACGGAGAACGTGGAGCAACGGCTGTTTGCCGAATTCCTGATACAAGGCGGGGTTAGCCTGTATCGCTATGCCTACGATGGCGAGACATATTTCGGCTTTGCCGATACCGCAGGAAAGGAGGCTGTAGTACGCGAGGACAGGCTGAACGAAGACCTGTCGAGTTACGAGGAGAAGCTGAAGGCGCGCCGAGGCCAGCTGCAGCAGGTGGGCAGCGTGATGTCGAAGGACCCCACGGTGGCTGAGCGGTTGTGGAAGATGGATATGACGAGCGACGCACTGCTGAAGGTGGTAAAGCGCTACGACGAGCGTTACTGCAAGAGCGACGGCGACTGTGTGGTCTTTAGGTCGGACACGAAGAAGTCGAGGTCGGTGGTTCCGCACATCTATATCGGTGTGGGCGCTTCCTACGCATGGTTCCGTTCCAATCTCGAGACGTTTAACACCTTCCCCGTCTCCTATTCCCCTGAGGCGAAGTATTCAGGCTTTGTGCCGACGGTAATGGTGGGTGCCGACATAGTGTATCCCCGTCATAGCCAGCACCTGATGACCCAGATGGAGCTAAGTTTTACACCTTATAGCATCAAGGCCGACGATCAGTTGGATCCCGATAGGGAGTCGCGCATGAAGTGCAGCGAACTGGCCCTGCGCTTCGGTGTCGGCTACGTCTTTTCGCGGGATGCCAGCGTGAGTCCCTTCCTCGTGGGCGGTGTCTCCATAAGGCATCATACGTCGATCAAGGAGGACAACCGTTCCCGCATCTTGCAGAGTGAAACAAGAGGGACCGTCCCATACCTATACAACAGGGACTACAGTGCCACTATCCGTCTGGGTGTCTATGCCAGTGCGGGTGTCAACATTGGCCATCTGCGCTTTGCCGCTACCTACGACCTGCCCTTTGGCGGTAGTAAGGGGTTGCAGATGAAGGGTGCTCTCAGCATCGGCGCAGCCTACAGATTCTAATCATATCCAAGTGTCAACATTGGCTACCTGTTTTATCCTATCAGCATCAGAAACACCGATGAGTCCTTAAGATATTTTCAAAAAAGTGTCGGGATGTGAAGGAAAATAAGTATCTTTGCAACCGACAACATATAAAAAGAAAAAGCAACCGCAGCTTTTGTTAGTCTCCCGAACGGCAAATTCAATAAGACTTCATAGAAGCGATGGCTGCCTGCTCACGACTCCTACAACGGAGACGTGGGCTTTTGGCAGTAGCAGCATCTATGAAAGGTTTGCCTACCTGGGAGCTTGCTGTGACCCCCAATTAACCCGCCCACGTCTTCCGTTGTTTCCTCTCTCGCCTTACGGCGTGTTATATGTGTTTATTATCAATAATTAAAACGGAAACGAAAATATGGAATTCAACGACGACGAAATAGTCGCATTACTAAACCGTCTGCTTGAGAAGCTGCACCAGGCAGACAGTAACAACCAAGGCAGCACAGTCATCAATATCTACGGAAAAGGCAGTCTCCACGTGGATCATGTGGATACGCAGAACTTCTATGGGGACGCTTGTCCCAAACCGCAGACCCTCCCCGACCCTCCCTGTGTAGGGAGGGAGAAAGGAGCGAGTATCTTACCTGAAGCTCTCGCAGTCGAACAGGCGATGGCGCTGTGGCGGAAGGCGCAGGCGGCAGGGTGGATTGATGACAACTACCAGCCTCTGCTCTCCCGTACGCAGGCGGCACTGCTGGCTGATGCGATGGCAGAGCGGCTGGGCATCAAGGAGAAGTGGAAGGTGTTCGAGGGGCTGTGGAACAGGAAGAATATGTACCATGACTATTATCAGGCACTGGATCAACGAAAAACGCTCTTCTTCCGGGATGAAATAAAAAAAATATTTGTTTAACACATTTTTCTGCTAAAATATTTTGAGGTAATGAAAAAATTACCTAAATTTGCAGTGTGATTCTAAAAGAAAATAGACTATGCCAGAGATATTAAGGATGTTTGGAATGAGGTTCTTCTTCTATTCCCGAGAACACGAACCGATTCACGTGCACGTAAAGAGTGCGGATGGTAAGGCTAAGTTTGATATCCTACCAGAAGGTATCGTGCTTGTAAAGAATGAAGGAATCAAAACGAAAGACATCAAAGCTGCGGAGATGGTTCTTGAAGAAAACAAGGAACTTGCGATTGAAAAATGGAATGAGTATTTTGGAAGGAGTGTAAAAAATGAAGATTTCTAAGATTTGGTTTGAGAACAACCGCATCTATGGTCTGACTGATGACGGACGGACGTTGTGGCAGTCGCTTCTTTACTATAAGCGGCTGTTGAATGCGACTACCGAACAGAGAGAAGACTACGAGATGGATGACGAGGGTATACACTGGTATGCCTTGGATGAGGATGTTTCGTTTGAAAGCTTTGAGTACGATGATCCTGAACCGACAGGAATATCTTTGATTTTCCTGTCCCATCCGGAACTTAATGCAGCTGCTGTAGGTCGTAGACTGGGCATCAGCCAAAGTTTGATGGCCCAATACATCAATGGCACCAAGAAACCTTCAAAGGAAAGGGAGCGTCAGATTATGGACGAGATAGCAGCCATAGCTTCAGAGCTTCAAAGTATCTGTGCCTAAAAGGCCATTTTATGGTTTTACCAATATACCCCCAATATGTACCCACCATATTGGGGGTATTTCTTTTTCCCATTTCGTATCTTTGCTCCCGCTATGGAAACAAAGAAGACGAAAAAGGACACGAAAGGTCCTAAGGAACACAAGAAGAACTGGCAGGAACAGACGGCGACGGTGGATGACATCCGGGCATTTCTGGACGAGCGCATCCTGCTGCGCCATAATGTGGTGACAGGGCGCGTGGAGTGCTGTTGGCCGACGGTGTATCCCGACGACCCTCCGTCGGCATGGGAGCCGATTACCGACCGGGCGGTGAACTCGCTGTGGTCGGAGATGTCGAAGCAGAAAACGGTGCGGGTGCAGGACATGCAGCGCGTGATAGAGTCGGACTATGTTGCCGACTTCGACCCATTCCGCTTCTACCTGACGCGTCTGCCGCCGTGGAACGACGACAAGGACGACTATATCCTGGAACTGGCGATGTCGGTCGTGGTGAAGGGTGGTGCGGAGGAACAGCTGCTGTTCTGCCAGTGTCTGAAGAAATGGCTGGTGGGTATGGTGGCAGGGTGGATTGACGCACAGGTGGTGAACAACGTGATACTGGTCTTAATCGGTGCGCAGGGCTTGTACAAGACGACGTGGTTCTCCTACCTGTTGCCGCCCGAGCTGCGCCCTTACTTCCGCATCAAGACGAACGCCAGCCGCATGACGAAAGACGACCTGCTGTCGCTGACACAGTACGGGCTGCTATGCTATGAGGAGCTGGACACCATGACGTCGCGCGAGCTGAACGAGTTGAAGTCGGTTGTGACGATGCCCTTTGTCGACGAGCGCCCTGCCTACGGCCGCTACCATGAGCACCGACGGCACCTTGCCTCGTTCTGCGGCACGGGCAATAACATGCAGTTTCTCTCCGACGCCACGGGAAACCGGCGGTGGCTGCCCTTTGAGGTGGACAGCATCTCCAGTCCGCGCCAGTTCCCCCTGAACTATGCCGGCATCTATGCTCAGGCATACCGCCTGTATCGTGACGGCTTCCAGTACTGGTTCTCACAGGCAGAGATCCAGCGGCTCAGCACGCACAATGAGCAGTTTGAAACGCCGCGTTTGGAGACGGAGCTGGTAGACATCTATTTCCGCAAGCCCCATGAGCATGAATCAGGAGAGTTCATGCCGACCAGCCGTGCTCTGCAGCTAATCGGTGGCAACACGACGCAGAAGCTAAGCCCCGTCATGGTGGGGCGTGCCTTTGTCGAGCTGGGCTTTACGCCCCGGCGCTTAGCCCATACGCGCGGCTACGTGGTGGTGCAGCGGTCAGGCATGGAAATCAAGGAGCGTATGCAGGCATTAGCCGTGACGGATGACAGATGACGGATGGAAAACGGGAAACTCCATGCGTACCGCGCGCATGCGGTACGCGTAATAATTCCAATTATCCATCTGTCATCCGTCATCTGTCATCTTAAAGGTAAAAAAATAAAAAAGTAAAAAGCATGATAGAAGAACGCAGATATAGCAAACGTGAGCTGGCACGACTCTACTGGCCCGAGACGCAGAATATCAAGTCGGCAATGAAGAACCTGCGCCAAGACATCAAGGGCTGTCCTGAACTGGTGGAGGCGCTGTCGCACACCCATTGGAACATCAACCGCCATTCTTATTCTGCGGAGCAAGTAAGGTTGATTGTGAAGTTTCTTTGTGAGCCGTAGGGGGGATTGGGGTGCTAAAAAAAGTTAACACATAGGGCGACGAGCGACCAATGGCAACCAACGGCAACAAAGGCCCTTGCGCCATGTAGTATCTTTGCATTGTCGGACGAGGGGTTCGGATTGCAGCCATTAATACTTACATTTGCGGAGATTAATACTTACACTTGCGCCCATTAATACTTACACTTGCGGAGATTAATAGTTGCAAAAAGGGCTTCCTCAGACGACAGAACTAACTTATTATTAACTTTTTAAAAACAACAGTTATGGCAATTAAAGTGATTGCTCAGCGCCGAGAGCTAAAAATCGGCAAGAACCCGGGAGTGAAGAAGTTCGTGATGCGCCCCGATCTCTACATCCCCATCAGCGAGAAGAAGGTGTTCAAGGAGGCAGCCGCCCATACGGGCGTCTCTGAGGCCGTGTTGAAGGCTGCATGGGATGCTGCCGGTGAGGTGATCCGTGCGTGGGCCACCGAAGGTCACTCCGTTCCCCTGCCTGGTCTGGGCACTATGCGCTTCGGTGTCCGTGCGAAGGCAGTAGAGGATCTGGAGGACGTGAAGACCGGTCTCATCAGCACCCGCCGCATCGTGTTCACCCCGTCGTCTGAAATGAAGGATGTGCTGAAGGAAACCTCCATCCAGATTACCTGTCTCGACGAGGACGGCAACGTGCTCAAGCGCGTCACCTCCAGCGACAGCGGTACCGTGGAGGAGGATTCTGACGCTAACCCTAACCTTAACCCTAACCCTAACGATAACACTGGTGGGGACAACCAGGGTGGTGGTGACAGCGGTAGCATCATCGATGGTACGGACGAAGGGTGATTTTTAGGCACGGATGGACACGGAATACACGGAATTTTTTAAGGCAAAAAACAGTGGCCATCCGTGGCCATCCGTGCCAAAAAAAAGAATTTAATCTTTAATCTAAACTTCTGAGCGAAGCGAATTTAATCTTTAATCTTTAATCTTTAATCTATGAAAAGGGAGACTATTAAGCGGATTATTCAGTTTGTCATTACGATACTGACAGCCATCAGTTCAACGGTGTTGGTACAGTCATGCGCACAATAACCCTCATCGTGATTCACTGTTCGGCAGTAAAGCCCGACCAGCAGTCGTCAGCCGCCCAGATAGATACGTGGCATCGCCAGCGAGGTTTCCACCTCGGCATTGGCTACCACTACGTCATCCGTCGTAACGGAGTCATTGAGGCAGGCAGACCGGAATGGATGGTGGGTGCCCACTGCCAACATCACAACCAGCACTCGATAGGCATTTGCTACGAGGGAGGGCTGGACATCCGAGGAGCTCCAGCCGATACGCGCACCGACGCGCAGAAGACCGCCCTGAGACGGTTGCTGGAGACGCTGCACCAGCGATACCCCCGTGCACTGATTGTCGGACATCACGACCTGAATCCCCATAAGGATTGTCCGTGTATAGCGAATGTAGCTGCGGAATATCAAGACCTGCAGCCGTGATAAAAAGAACATCCCCGTCACCTGTTTCTGGGTGACGGGGATGTTTATGTTTGTGTTATGCGGTCTTCGCGTTATCCGAACTTGATGGTGCCCTGGATGGCTTCCGACTTTGGTGCGTTGTCAGCAGGTGAAGCTGCCTGTGAATCTTCGCCAGTGGCTTGCTGGTAGATGCTGTCCAGGATTTCACGTGTACGCTTGTAGGTGGGCGTCTGTTCAACGGCAGAGATGACGTCGTCGTTGTCGAGGTCGTCCGGACGGAACAGGTAGATGTGCGGACGGCGCTTGTAGCGGCGCGTGGTGCTGTCGCCGCCATAGAAGCGGTTACGACGGTCCTGACGCTGTGCCTCAGCCTCCTGTTCGGCAGCCAGTCGGGTAGCCTCTTCGATGGTGTTCTGGCGCTGGCGGTGGTTAGACATGCCGTCGACATTGTCGATACCGAAGCCGGTAGCAAGGATGGTGACCTTCACCTTCTTGCCCAGTTCGGGGTCTGTGGCTAGTCCCCACTTGATTTCGAAGTCGTTGCCGAATTTCGCCATGAAGTCGTTGACGTCGTTCATTTCCTCCATCATCAGCGATTCCTTGCCGTCCTTTCCGCCGGAGAAGGAAATGCTAAGCAGGATTTTCTTGGAGTTGAAGACATCGTTCTCGTTGAGCAGCGGCGAGTTAAGGGCATCGTCGATAGCCTTGCGCACGCGACCTTCTCCCTCGCCATAGCCCGTCGACATGATGGCTACGCCACCATCCTTGAGCACGGTCTTCACATCGTTGAAGTCGAGGTTGATGAGTCCGTGAACGGTAATGATCTCCGCAATAGACTTGGCAGCCACGCTCAGCGTGTCGTCAGCCTTTCCGAAGGCATCGAGCACGGTCAGCTCAGGGTATATCTCGCGCAGACGTTCGTTGTTGATGACAAGGAGAGCGTCGACGTGCTTTGACATCTCCTCTACACCGTCGAGCGCCTGATCAATCTTACGATCACCCTCGAAGCGGAATGGAATGGTGACAATGCCGACGGTGAGGATGCCCAGTTCTTTGGAAATACGGGCAATTACAGGAGCAGCTCCCGTTCCGGTACCACCACCCATACCGGCGGTGATGAAGGCCATGCGTGTTCCATCATTTAACACCTTCTTGATATCTTCCTCGCTTTCTTCTGCAGCAGCGCGTGCCTTTGCGGGGCGGTTGCCGGCGCCAAGTCCTTCCTTGCCCAGTTGCAGATGAACGGGAACAGGCGAGTCATTCAGTGCCTGTGCGTCTGTGTTGCAGAGTACGAAGGTCACGTCGTGGATACCTTCGCGATACATGTGGTTCACAGCGTTACCGCCACCGCCACCAACACCAATCACCTTGATGATGCTGTTCTCTTTTTCGGGCTCACCGAAATCTAATAGTATGTTGTTGTCCATAATCGTTGTCTGATTGGTTAATGAATTATTCCTCGTCGCTGATAACCTTCTCGCCAAAGCTCTTCAAACCTTTGAACATCTTGTTCCAGATGGAGTTTTCCTTCTTGATGCGCTGACGCTCACGCTCCTCAGCTTCCGCCTTCTCACGGGCGATACGGTCTTCCTCATCCTTCTGGCGGCGAGCCTCCTCGTCGGCACGACGAATCTCGTCGACCGTGCGAACGACACCAGCCGGTGTCTCGACAGCCTGACGGGCGCGGCGCTCGGTGACGGTCTCCGTCTGTTGCTGCTTCGGTGTGGCAAAGAGGTTGCCGTTGGGGTCGAACTCTTCGCCAGCGCAGTTGATGTCCCCCTTCGCCAGCAGTCCGAGCACTGTGTTCAGTTTGCCGTCGTGGGCGTTGATGTCGGAGAGGGTAGAGGTGATAGTCTGTGTGACGAACTTGGCAATGCGAATCTTGTCGATGTGCGTATAGTTCTGGAAAGCCTTCTCGATGTCCTTCATGTTAGAACCGCCACCCGTCAGGATGATGCCTCCGAGCAACTTGTCGCAATACTCTTCTGGCACCTGACACCATACGTTAGCAATGATCTCCTCGAGACGTCCTTCGACAATCTCAATGAACTTGCGCGCCTCAATCTGACGATCCTGGTCAATGGGGTATTTCAGGTTGTTGTCAATCTCAGCATTGTCAGTGTATGCACTGGCATATTTCAGTTTCATCTTCTCGGCATCAGACTCCTCCATCTGGAGAGAAGCGATGTCCTTGGTGATGTTGTTAGAACCCAAGGGAATGACTGCCAAATGGCGCAGGACATTCTTTGAGTAGACACTGACGGTGGTCGTGTCGGCACCCATGTCGACCAGTGCACATCCCGAACGTCGTTCCGTCTCTGTCAGTACGCTGTCTGCCAACGCCAGCGGTGCCAGATACATCTCTGCCACATTGATGTTAGCAGCCTCAAAGCAGCTGTTGAGGTTCTTATAGAACGTCTTACGCTGCAGGATATTGAGGAAATTGCCCTCAATGTGTGAACATGGAATGCCGACCGGATCCAGCTGATACTGCGAGTCCACCTTGTACTCCTGTACGGCGGCATCAAGTATCTCCTGGTCAGGGTATTTCATGTTACGGTTGGCATCCATCAGTTCAATGACCATCTCCTGTGAGATGGGTGTCTCAATGTTCAAGTCCTTGGTAATCACATTGCGAATAGAGCGAATAGACTGGCCTCCTACACCAACATAGACCTGTGTGATGGTGGTCTTGAGCTGACCTTCCATCTTGTTGATAATGTTGGTGAGGCACTGGGCAGTCTTATCGATGTTATAAACCACTCCTTTGCGGATACATGACGAAGAGTCCTCCTTGATACAAGCCAGCACCTGAATGCTGCCGTCAAGGTTCTTCTTGCCTGCAATACCGGTCATCTTTGATGAACCCAACTCGATAGCTACGATAAAATCCTTTGGCATCTTTATATTATGTTTTTACGATTTACATTGTTGTGAATTTGCGTTTCTTGCAGATAATCTGGTTGTCGAATTCCAGACTGATATAGGAGTATTTGTTCCATCCAGCCTGACTCAGTCCATAGCGGTAGAACTTCTCCAGGCGGGAGAATTTCTTGTCAATGTTGACGGGTTTGCCGAGGTAGACGACATGATCGCCAACGCGTGGTATCGCTTCTACACTGCCGTCATGCAGGATGTTAAGCTGTTCTATCTGACTGCGCCACAGCGGGTGTTTGATGAGATAGTTGCCAAACTGCGTGAGGAACTTCTGGGCATACTTCTTGTTGATGGCTCCCGTGGCGACTACGAGATCATTGGCATAGCTCGTCTCAGGCATGATATTGCCAAACTCGTCGACGTAGTAGTCTTCACCATTGTCGGCCTTGATGCGGATGACAGGCAGGCGCTGTACCAGATTGATGATGACGTGTCCCGTCTGTGTCTTATAGCATTGTGCTTTTTCAATAATGGGATTTTTCAGCAGCGACTCTTCTATTTTGCGCGGGTTGATATCTTTCATCACGTCGCCCAATGGGTAAAGCCTTGCCTGTTGCAGCTGAATCTTGACATCGTTGGCATTGAGGAATCCCTTGGAACTGCTTTCCTCGATGTTGATCTTGACTTTGTCACACACATGGCTCAGTTCGTCAGGGCGATTAAATGCTGTGACAGCTAATACCAGATAGATGCCCAGCACCATGTCTGTTGTCAGGATCGCGGTTTTTTTCCAACTGAAAGCCATGTTTATTTACTATTTGACGATTTACAATTTACTATTGAGGATTTGTGTCATTTGGGGAACTTGATTGTCCAAGTCGCCGGCACCCAGTACGATGAGCACATCGAAGGTGCGCTGCTTTAACAGTTCCAGGACCTCGTCCTTACGGATGATCTGTTTCTCGACTCCTGGTCGCAGGTTGTCGTAGATGAGCTGCGAGGTGACGCCAGGGATGGGTTGCTCGCGAGCTGGGTATATCTCGGTGAGGATGACCTCGTCGAGTTGACTCAGCGCGTCGGCAAAGTCCTTGTAGAAGTCGCGCGTACGGGTGTAGAGGTGGGGCTGGAAGATAGCCGTAATCTTACGGTTCTTATACAGTTCCTTGATGCTCTTGGCACTCTGGAAGATTTCCTTCGGGTGGTGGGCATAGTCGGAGAGGAATACCAACTTGTCGTTCTTGATTTTGAAGTCGAAGCGACGGTCGACACCTCTGTAGGTTTGAATACCGTAGCGCAGTTCCTCGGCAGTACATCCAGCCAGCTGAGCCATAGCCATTGCGGCAATGGCATTCTCGATATTGATGGGGATGGGTTGTCCGAGACGAACGTTCTTCACCGACTCAACGGGTGAGATGAAGTCGAATGTGATCTCACCATTCTCGATGCGGATGTTGTCAGCATGGAAGTCGCCTTCATTCAGTGCATAATCGTAGCGTCGAACCCCTTCAGGCAAGTTCTCCTTCATATCCAGTCCACGGTGAATGATGAGTGCCCCCTGCGGCTGTATGAGTTCCGTATAGTGGCGGAAACTCTCCAGATAAGCCTCTTTGGTGCCGTAGATGTCCAGATGGTCTGGATCCGTAGATGTAATGACTGTCATGAACGGAGAGAGCCAGTGAAAAGAACGGTCAAACTCGTCAGCCTCAATGACCACGAAGTCGGAGTCAGAGAGAATGTAGTTTGTACCATAGTTCTTAGAGATACCTCCTAGGAAGGCGTTACAATCCAGATGACTCTGGTGCATGATATGGGCGCACATGGTCGACGTCGTCGTCTTGCCATGCGTGCCAGCCACACAAAGTCCCTTGTGCTGACGTGTCAGTGTACCTAATACCTGTGCGCGTTTTTGTATCTCAAAGCCGTTCTCACGGAAGAAGCAGAGCTCCTGATGGTCCTGCGGGATGGCCGGTGTGTAGATGACGAGGCATGATTGCGACTGCTTGCAAGCATGGGGAATCTGGTTGATGTCCTCTTCATAATGAATCAGCATACCCTCCTTCTCCAACTGACGGGTAAGGGTGCTAGGGGTTTTGTCGTAACCGGCTACGACAAGTCCTTTTTTCAGAAAATAGCGGGCGATGGCGCTCATACCGATGCCACCTGCTCCTACGAAATAGACTGCTTGTATATCTTTCAGTTCCATTGGTTTAATTGCATTAATGGGCTTTCTCAGCCAGTTTTATCACTTCTTTGGCGATAATCTCTGCCGATGCAGGCAACGCCATCTTCAGGATGTTCTCGTGGAGACTCTGCAACTTGGCGGCATCACGAACCACGTCGAGAGCCATCTGGATAAGAAGTTGGGGAGCATCAGCATCCTTTACGTAAATGGCAGCCTGCTTGTTAACCAGTGCCATGGCATTCTTGGTTTGATGGTCCTCAGCTACATTAGGCGAAGGAACGAGAATGACGGGAATGCCCAAGAGACAGAACTCGCTGATAGAGCCTGCTCCGGCACGGCTGACCACCACATCGGCAGCCTTGTAGGCCGCACCCATGTCGCTGATGAAATCAGTGACGACGAGGTTGGGTAGCTCTTGTCCCTTCATACGTTCGCTAATCTCAGCACTATAATACTTACCCGTCTGCCAGATAAACTGAACCTCACTCTGACGAATCAGATCGAGATGCTGTAACACGCTCTCGTTCAGTGTGCGTGCTCCTAAGCTTCCCCCCACGATGAGCACGGTCTTCTTGGTCGTGTCAAGTCCGAAAGCGGCAAGCGCCTCATCACGGGAAATGTGGGTGTCAAGTAACTGCTGGCGCACAGGATTTCCTGTGAGCATAATCTTCTCAGCAGGAAAGAAGCGTTCCATGCCTTCATAAGCCACGCAAATCTTGCTGGCTTTCTTTGCCAACAGTTTGTTGGTGACACCTGCATAGGAGTTTTGCTCCTGTAGCAGACAAGGGATGCCTTTGGCTGCAGCCATGTTCAGCGTGGGTCCGCTGGCATATCCGCCTACGCCTACAGCAACCTGTGGGCGGAACTCCTTGATAATCTGTTTAGCCATGCGTTGGCTCTTCCAGATTTTGAAGAGTACCTTGACATTCTTGAGCAGGTTTTTTCGGTCAAACCCCTGGATGGGCAGTCCCTTAATCTCATAGCCGGCAGCGGGGACCCGCTGCATTTCCATGCGTCCTAACGCACCGACGAAAAGTATTTTAGCATCAGGGCGTAAGGCTTTGATGGCGTTTGCTATTGATACGGCAGGGAAGATATGACCTCCAGTTCCACCACCGCTGATAATGACTCTTAACTCGCTCATATAATTTTTGATATGGTTATGCTTGCAAAAGTACAAATTAAATTTCTTTTCTTGGCATATTTTAGCCGATATTTTCTTCTTTCCTCATTTTTGCCGACCGACTGACACTCAAGATGGCGCCGATATAGGCACAATTGATGATAGTGGACGTACCTCCTTTCGAGATGAGCGGCAGTGGCTGACCTGTCACGGGAGCCAGTCCAACAGCCACCATCATGTTGAACACCGCCTGGATGACCAGTAGCAGTCCGAGCCCCATGGCCAGGAAGGCAGGGAAGTTGTTCTCACAGCGCGACGCGATGCGGGCGCAGCGGTATAGGAGGATGATGTAAAGGAATGCTACAGCGGCAGCTCCGAGGAGTCCCAGTTCCTCAATGATGATGGCATAAATGAAGTCGGAGAAAGCCTGCGATAGGAAGTCGCGTTCGGTGCTCTTGCCAGGTCCTTTGCCGATGATGCCACTTGACACGATGGCGATGTTGGCATGTGCCACCTGTGCATCCTTGTCGAGGTCGTAATCTTGTGGCGAGGGTTTAGGCCTGCCGAACTTTTTGATACGGCTCTTCCAGGTGTCTGCACGGTGGAACATCTTCTCGATGGCGCTTTTCTCCTTTTTGGGCTGGTCTGTCTGTTCAACCTTTGTCAATTCATTATTCTCCTCTGCCGCATCGTGTCCTACCATCATTACCATGGACACGACAAATACACCTGCTAGTGCGATGATACCTATCAATTTGCCCAATTGCTTGATGGGGACAAGTCCGATGAACATCATAATGAGTACGACCATAAAAAGCAATGCAGCAGTGGAGAGGTTTTCTAATCCGATGAGGAAGCAGGCAGGGATGGTGATTCGCATAATCCACTTGAAGGCATTGCGGTCAGCACCGCCCTCGCGCTGCATGGCAGCCAATATCTGGGCAACGATAAGCACCACCGTACCTTTAGCAATCTCAGAAGGCTGGAAAGTGAAGCCAAACAGGTTGATCCAACGGCCGGCATCACCCACCTTGGTTCCAGCCAACAGCACCCATAGCAGGGTAATGAGGGAGATGAGCATGAGGAACGGCGTCATCAGCTTGAAATAGCGACAGGGGATGTTCAGCGTCACGATGGCGACGACGACACCGACGATAATGGTGCCGGCATGGTAGACAATCGGTCCAATGTAGTTCTGGCTCTTATACGTCAGTCCGCTGGAAGCCGAGAAGACCTCCACGATACTGATCATACAGAGGAAGAAGAACACCATCCAGATGACCTTGTCGCCTTTAAAGATTCTGCCTATCTTCTTTTCCATTTATAAGTTTCTTACTAATTCCTTAAACTGTTCACCACGATCCTCCATGTTCTTGAACAAATCGAAAGAGGCGCAGCAGGGAGAGAGGAGTACCGTCATGCCCGGCTCAGCCATCTCGTAGCAGGCCTGTACACACTCCTTCATGGAATGCGTGTCGCGTACGGGAATGCCCAATGAGTCGAAGTTATCGTGCAACTTCTGGTTGTCGGCTCCCAGGTATACCAGACCTGCACACTTTTCACGGATGAGCGGCTTGATAGGGTCGTAGTCGTTACCCTTGTCCTTACCCCCGACGATGAGGATGGTCTTGGTCTTCATGGATTCCAGTGCGTACCAGCATGCATCGACGTTAGTGGCTTTCGAGTCGTTGATATACTGAACACCACGTACGGTGCAGACCTTCTCCAAACGGTGTTCTACGCCGGGGAAGTCGCTGAGAGCCTGACGTATGACGTCTTTCTGAATGCCTGCAATATTCGTAGCGATACCTGCTGCCAGTGAGTTGTAAATATTATGTTTACCCGTGAGACTGAGAGACTCCTGTTCCATATTGAAAGGCTCTGGCTTCTCTATCTTGTACTGTCCTTCTTCGATATAGCCGATTGTCCCGTTCTCTTTTAGTTCGGAGAAAGGATATTGAATGGCTTTGATGTTATATTTCTCCAGCTCTTTCTTGATAATAGGATCGTCGTTCCAGTAGATGAACGCATCTTGAGGTGTCTGGTTCTGGATGATGCGCATCTTGGCATCGACATAGTTCTGCATCTTGAAATCGTAGCGATCAAGATGGTCTGGTGTGATATTTAGCAAGATAGCGATGTTGGCTCGGAAATCGTACATGTTGTCGAGCTGGAACGAGCTCAACTCGATGATGTAGTATTCATGCGGGTCCTCAGCGACCTGTAGTGCCAGCGAGTTTCCGATGTTGCCGGCTAGTCCGGCATCGTAGCCTGCCTTTTTGAAGATATGGTAGATGAGACTCGTTGTCGTCGTTTTACCATTAGACCCTGTGATACAAATCATCTTGGAATGTGTATAGCGTCCGGCAAACTCAATTTCGCTGATGATATGAATGCCACGTGCCTTGATTTTCTGAATCATGGGTGCTGTGTCAGGGATGCCCGGACTCTTGATAACCTCGTCGGCATCCAGGATTTTCTCCTCACTGTGTTGGCCTTCTTCCCAGCATATCTGGTGGTCGTCCATCAGTTTCTTATACTTGTCGTGGATCTTCGACATGTCGCTGACGAAGACCTCAAATCCTTCTTTCTTGGCAAGAACGGCAGCGCCTGCTCCGCTCTCTCCTGCTCCTAAAATGACAATCTTGCTCATCTTACTTTCAATGTTATGATGGTTAATGCTGCTAATATAATCGAAATAATCCAGAAACGAGAGGTAATCTTCGACTCGTGGAATGGGCGTTTAGGCCACCCTTTCAGGATATAAGTGCTTGTGGCATCCAGTTGTGAGTCCAGACGTCGGAACGTGTCGTGGATGGGGGTGGCACGGAAGACGCGCACACGCTTGCCCTTGCGCTTCTGTATTTTGAACCACTGCGTCTGGATGATGACACTCAGACTCTCGATGAAGAAGATGCCGCACAAAGTGATGAGCATCAACTCTTTATGGATGATGATGGCACATACACCGATGATGCCGCCAATAGTCAGAGAGCCCGTGTCGCCCATGAATACCTGTGCCGGATAGGCATTGTACCATAAGAAACCTACAACGGCACCGATGAAAGCACTCAGGAACACGACAAGTTCCTCAGAGTGTGGGATATACATAATGTCGAAATAGGCGGCATAGACGATATGCGACGAGACGTAGGCGAAGATCATCAAAGCCACACCAATGATGGCAGAGTTGCCTGCACACATGCCGTCCATACCATCGTTAAGGTTGGCACCGTTGGAAACGGCAGTGACGACGACGATGGTCATGATGACAAACAGAATCCAGCCGGCTGCGGTCTTGTACTTCCCGCAGAACGACATGATGTTTGAGTAGTTCAGGTTGTGGTTCTTGATGAAGGGAATGGTGGTCTGCAGCGACTTGACGGGTTTTGTCTTATGACTGATGACAATCTCTTGGCCCTGCTTGACCTGCGAGACGTTTTCACGAATCACAGCATCGGGACTGAGCCAAAGCGTGAGTCCTACGATAAAGCCGATGCTTACCTGTCCGATAATCTTGTAAATCCCCTTCAGACCCTCTTTGTTCTTTTTGAAAATCTTGATATAGTCGTCCATGAAACCGAGGAATCCAAGCCATACCGTGGTGATAATCATCAGTATCAGGTAGATGTTACGCATACGGCCTAATAGCAAAACTGGTATTAGGATGGACACGATGATAATGATGCCACCCATGGTGGGAACTCCTTTCTTTTCAACACCAAAGGGGTCGATGTTCGGGTCGCGGGCGGTCTCCGAAATATTACGACGCTTCATCCATTTGATGAAGTGTTCACCGAACCATGCTGAGATGAGCAGCGACATAATCAGTGCGAGCAGTGAACGGAATGATATATAAGACCAGATGTGTGCACCCGGAATGTTGAACTGCTCTAAGAAACGGAAGAGATAGTATAGCATATTATCAATTTACAAATTTGACGATTTACAATTTACTATTTAGATATTACCGAAAATCTCACGTACGACTTCGCGGTCGTCGAAGTGGTGCTTCACACCTTTTATCTCTTGATAGTCCTCGTGGCCTTTGCCTGCGATGAGGATAACGTCTCCTTTCTCGGCCATCATACATGCAGTACGGATGGCTTCACGACGGTCAACAATAGAAACCACTTTCTTCATCTGCTGGGGAGAGAGGCCTGCCAGCATGTCGTTGATGATGTCTTGAGGCTCCTCGTTGCGTGGATTGTCGGAGGTAATGATGACACGGTCGCTCTGTTTGACGGCTTCCTGTGCCATCAATGGACGTTTTCCCTTGTCACGGTTGCCGCCGGCACCGCAGACAGTGATGACCTTGCCCTGCTTGCCTTCCAACACTTCGTGAATGGCATTAAGTACGTTCTCCAGGGCATCAGGGGTATGTGCATAGTCGACAACAGCGGTTATACCATCCTTGGAACGGATAGGCTCCAGTCGTCCAGCCACACTCTTCAGGGTACTCAGTACAAGGAGAATGTCTTCGGGTTTCTTGCCTAACATGACAGCTGCACCATAGACAGCCAATAAGTTGGAGACATTGAACTTCCCGATAAACTGTACACCCACCTCTTGACCGTTGATTTCCAGATACATACCCTCGAAATGGCATTCAATGATACGGGCGCGGAAGTCAGCCATTGAACGTGTGGAATAGGTCTTTACCTGTGCTTTGGTGTTCTGCACCATCACACTGCCGTTCTTGTCGTCGGCATTGGTGATGGCAAAGGCTGTCTTGGGTAAATTGTCGAAGAAAGCCTTCTTTGCGTCACGGTAGTTCTCAAAGGTCTTATGATAGTCCAAGTGGTCGCGAGTAAGATTGGTAAACAGTCCTCCGGCAAACTTCAGCCCACCAATGCGCTGTTGTGCGATGGCATGGCTGGAACACTCCATGAAGGCATATTCACAGCCGGCTTCCACCATCATGTGCAGCAGACGGTTTAGTTCGATAGGATCTGGTGTCGTATGATCAGCGGGAATGGGTTCTCCTTCGATGTAGTTGCACACGGTCGAGAGTAGTCCGCATTTATGCCCAAACTTACGGAACATATTATATAATAAGGTGGCAATGGTTGTCTTGCCGTTTGTTCCGGTAACGCCTACTAGCTTCAAATGTTGCGAGGGTTCTCCGTAGAACACTGTAGCAACAGGGCCAACGGCTTCTTCTGTTGAAGAGACCTGTACGTAGGTGATGCCTGGCTGACGGTCTTCGGGAATGTCTTCGCACAGCACGGCAATAGCACCTAGTTCCAAAGCCTTCGGGATGAAACGGTGACCATCCGTCTGCGTTCCCTTGATAGCCACGAAGAGATGTCCTTTCTCTATCTTTCGTGAATCGATGTTAACACCTGTGATCTCTGTCTCGGTACTTCCTATGACGGTCATAGGCTTGACTAGTTTGAGCAGCTCGCTTAATTTCATATACTTATTTATATTAATAGGAAGAATTATTCTAATGTCAGTATGCACACGCTGTTTTCCGTGATGGCCTTGCCAGCTGGATAGCTCTGCTTCTTTACTTTACCCCGGCCAACAAGTTTGACACGTAACCCGTGACTTTCAAGCAGATAGACAGCATCTTTGGCACCCATGCCGACGACGTCAGGAGTGATGTCCTGTTTCGTCTTTACGTCATTTGCCATGCGTTTTCTGATGCCTAACTTGTTAAGAACATAGTTTGCATCTTTGCTGTTGCCACCTTTGACTTCAGGAATAAATACAGAATGCTCATCGCGCGCATCCTCGACACTCATCTTCAGGTTACGTGCCATGACGCCTTCTGCGATATGGTGGAAGACGACACCGCTCATACCACCGCCCGAAGCAGGCAGACCAGACTTCTTCAAGCAGACAATACAGGAGTAGCGTGGGTTGTCTGCAGGGAAATAACCGGCAAACGACAGCCAATATTGTACGGTACCGCTCTTGTAACCGGCTTTACCTTGTGATACTTGTGCCGTACCCGTCTTACCTGCTACCTTGAACAGACGGGAACCGGCCTTGCGGCCAAGTCCCTGGCTGACCACATGCTCCAGAATGGTCTGCATCGTCTTGATGGCTTTTGGCTTGGCGATGCGTGCCTTGATGACCTCAGGTGGGAATTCCCTAATTACCTCACCATTCTTGATGACTTTCTTGACGAAGCGCGGACGCATCATCTTGCCGTTGTTGGCAATGGCATTGTAGAAAGTGACCGTGTTGATTGGTGCAATCTGCGTTTCGTAGCCAATAGACATCCAGGGCAAGGTGGTGGCATACCAGTTGTCGTCGTAGTGACCGTTTTTCTTACGCTTTGGCATTCGGATGAGTGGCGGACGATAGCCTGGCAGGATATTTTGCAATTTTAAGTCCTCTGCGATACCAATGCGGTAGAGCCCTTTGACATAACGCTCCGCCTGATCGTGGTATATTTTATCAATGACGTGGCTTACACCAATGTTAGAGCTGACCTCCAACGTACGTGCCATATTGATGTCGCCATAGCCGCCACGACGCCAGTTGTGGTCCTTCATCTCTCGTCCGTACATGGGCATGACACCGCCACCTGTGTGAATGACGTAACTGGTGTCTATCTTATGACCTCCGATGGGTAGCTCGTCGTCGAGGGCAACGAGGAAGGACGCTACCTTGAATACGGAACCGGGTTCACAGCGGTAGCTAATGGCACTGTTGACGGTCTCTGCATAGTAAGGATTCCCATCGCTGTCGTGATAACGCTGCATGTTGACGATGGCTTTCACGTCGCCTGTAGCCACTTCCATCAAGATGGCAACACCCATCTCTCCGTTGACTAGCTTCAACTCGTCAAGCAGGGCGCGTTCTGCCAAGTCCTGCATGTTCACGTCAATGGTTGTCACGATGTCACCACCATCGATGGGTAAGGTGACGGGAATGTTCATGTATTTGTTCAAGACCTTACGTCGTCCGGTAATACCTGGTGTGCCACGCAGAATCGAGTCGTAGGCTAGTTCCAGTCCGAAGTAGGCAGAGTCCTTGGCACCATACAGACCACCGATGGTGCGCTGAGCCAGTGTGGTGAACGGGCGGCGACGTGCATTGAAGACCTCTTCGTGGAAACCACTCTTGTATTTGGGCATGTTAAAGAATGGCAGGTTTTTAACCTCGACATAGGTGTTGTAGTCGATGCGTCGAGGATAGATGGGCCAGTGGCGTGCACCAACGGTACCATTACTGTTGACTTTTTTCTTTCCCTTTTCCAACAGTACCTTGAACTCGTGTGCGGTTAAGGGGAAAATGTGGCTGAGGCCCTCGCAGACAGAGTCTACTTTCTCGTCCCAGAGCGAGTCGTTCTCAAAGGCTGCGGCCTGAAAGTCGATATAGACCTTGTATTCTGGAATGCTGGTAGCCATCAGCTGACCGTCACAGCTGAGGATGTTGCCTCGGTTAGGCTTAACACTGACAGAGTCACGTTTCAGACGGTCGGCGACCTCCGTCCAATATTGCTTTTTGGCAGTCATGGTGTAGAAGGCTTTGCCAATGATGGCAAAACCAATGAGCGTCAGGATGATGGAAACCGCCATATAGCGCGGTATCACTTTGTCGTTGTCGAACTTGCTCATATCTCTACTCGGGTATTTCTATGATAAACGGCGGCTGGTCTGCCTGATGAAGCAGCGAGTCCTTATTTTGTTTGAGGATGTCAAGCACATGACTCTCACGGCATTTCTCTGTGAGTGTACTCGATGCGCTGAGGGCCTTGAACTTAGCGTCCTTAAGCTGTCCTTCCATGCGGTCAATAGTAATCATGTCCTGTTGGCACTGATAACGGAAAGCCACATAGATAATGGTAAAGACCACAATCAGTACAAACAGCCAGATTTGCGAGCGCACGATTTGGGTGGTTAGCAAGTCTCCACCCAGAATGGTACGCAGATTGATTTGCTGGGAAGGATGCGGGTCCTCTTCCTTGGCTGTCTCCTTGATCTTCTGCAGTGCTTCTTTCAAGGTCTTCTCAGAAGCCTCTTCGGATGTTTCCTCTTGTCCTTTAAGGGGCTGTTCTTCCTCTATGATGTTGCCTGTTTCTGTCATATTGTTATTTGTTCTTTTCTGCTATTCTGAGTTTTGCACTCCGACTGCGTGGGTTGCGTTGTTGTTCCTCGTCGGAAGGAACGGTAACTTTGTTGACCAGACGGAAGGGACTGTTGATGTGCCCGAAGAAGTCTTGTTCTATCTTTCCCTCTGCATTGCCTGCCTTCATGACGTTCTTGACGATGCGGTCTTCTAATGAGTGGTAGGTGATGACGCTTAAGCGACCTCCCTCACGAAGCAGCGTGGTGGCGCCCCGAAGCATGTCGCGCAGGGCATCCATCTCATGGTTGACCTCAATCCGCAGTGCTTGATAGAGGCGAGCCAGGTCTTTCTTCTCGCGCTCGGAACGCATGAGCGGCTCAACGACCTCGCTGAGGTCAGCAGTTGTCAGAACGGGTTTCTGTTGACGGTGGTCCACAATGGCTTTGGCAATGCGTCTTGCATTCTTCATCTCACCGTAAAGGTAGAACACGTCAGCCAACTGTTCCTCTGTATAGTTGTTCAGCATGTCTGCAGCCGTTTGCCCGGCACGTTTGTTCATGCGCATGTCCAGTGGTGCATCGAATCGGAAGGAGAAACCACGCGTTTCGTCATCGAAATGGTGGCTTGATACCCCTAGGTCGGCCAGCAAACCGTCGATATGCTCAACACCATAGTATTGCATCCAGTTGGTGATATACCTGAAGTTGCTCCGCACGAAAGTGAAACGGGCATCGTCAACGATGTTCTTTTCGGCATCGGCATCCTGATCGAAGCTGTACAGATGGCCGTTCTTGCCTAGACGTGAGAGTATTTCTCGGGAATGACCGCCACCGCCAAAGGTGACATCTACGTAAATGCCGTCGGGCTGGATATCCAGCCCGTCGACACTTTCCTGTAGAAGTACCGGAACGTGATATGTCTCAGCGGTAGTTATCATATCTTTACTCATCACTGTCTTCTTCCATGAGCATTTGTAATGTTTGTCCGAATTCTTCCGGCTTCATTTGTTGCTGCTCAGCTTTCTGGTTGCTCCAAATCTCAATGGTGTCACCCATGCCGATAAACTTGATGTCTTGAGTGATGTCGGCCATTCGCAGATAGCGCTTGGGTATCAGGAACCTGCCGTTTCCGTCAAGTGTTACTAGTTCCACTTCGCTGACAAATTGACGGAACACCTGCTGATGTTGCTTGTTCCATCGGTTTAGTCTGGAGCGTAAGCTGTCCATCTGTTCGTTCCATATGCTCTCAGGATATAATACGAGGCAAGGTTGGAAGACGTCCTTCCGGAGTACCAGACGTTCGTCGCCTCCGCCCTGCAGCACTTTGCGGAAAGCAGCGGGCAGGAAAGCGCGTCCTTTCGTGTCTGTCTTGGCCTCTATATTACCTAAAAAACGCATACGTACTTCTTTATTTTATCATGTTTGGGTGCAAAGATAAACATTTTCCCCCACATTCCCCCACATTTCTCCACTTTTTTTAGTGAATATTTTTTAAAACGCTTTAAATGCGTCATTTTTTTCATAAAAGTTTAGGTATTCACAAAGATTTGACTTAACTTTGCAAACTGTTAGTATTATCTTGGAGAAATGGGACAGATTACAGAGAAGACAATAGATATTGATGGCATTCTGAAAGGAAAGATGGGTGCCAAGGCAAAATGGTTGCCAAGGCCGTTGGTGTCTTGGTTGAAACGTATTGTCCATCAGGATCAGGTAAACGCATTCCTTTGGGAATCACGTGACAAGATTGGTACAGAATGGTTGGAGGAGTGTGTCAGATACTTGCAGATGACCTTGAAGGTTGAAGGGATGGATAATCTCCCTGCAAAGGATGACGGTCGTCTGTATACCATTGTTTCCAATCATCCCCTCGGAGGTGCTGACGGCGTAGCACTAGGGGCCATCATAGGTCGCCATTTTGATTCCCGTTTCCGTTATTTGGTTAATGACTTGCTGATGAATCTGCCAGGATTGGCACCGCTATGTATACCTATCAATAAAACGGGACATCAGAGTCGGAACTTCCCAGCAATGGTGAAGGCAGGATTTGAGAGTGACAACCACATGCTGATGTACCCTGCGGGCATTTGTTCGCGTCGCCAAAAGGATGGAAAGATTCGTGATATCCCCTGGTCGAAGATGTTTATACAGAAAAGTGTAGCGTATCATCGTGACGTGGTGCCTATTCACTTTAGCGGCCAAAACTCGGACTTCTTCTATAAACTGGCTAATTTCAGCGACAAGTTCCTTCCTTTCAATCTGGCCATGCTTTTCTTGGTCGATGAAATGTACAAGAATGTCGGTAAGACTTTTGAAGTCTGCATAGGTAAACCCATTCCTTGGCAGACCTTTGACAAGAGTCGGTCGCCCCAACAATGGGCACAGTATGTGCAAGATATCGTCTATTCTCTATAATCCAATTATCATCAGCGTGAACCAATGGAACAGCCCATCATCCAACCCATTAACAAAGAATTGCTTAAAAGCGAACTGACTTCTGACAGACAGTTGCGCATGACTAACAAGAGCCACAATGAAATCTACATTGTTACAGCACATAATGCGCCAAATGTTATGCGCGAAATCGGGCGCTTGCGTGAAATAGTCTTCCGTGAGGCGGGCGGTGGCACCGGTAAGGAGGTCGATATCGATGAATTCGATATCTGTGAGAATTGCTATAAGCAACTGATTGTATGGAATCCGGAAGAGCAAGAGATTATAGGTGGCTACCGTTATTTGCCAGGTACCGACTGGGAGTATGATGAGAAGGGTCAACCGATTCTGGCAACCAGTCATATGTTCCATTTTTCAGAGAAGTTCATACGGGAGTATGCCCCTCAGACCGTAGAACTGGGACGATCCTTCGTATCTTTGCCTTACCAGTCTTCACGCATGGGGGCAAAGAGTCTTTTTGCCCTTGATAACCTGTGGGATGGCTTAGGCGCTTTGACAGTAGTCCGTCCTAATGTTCGCTATTATTTCGGAAAGATGACCATGTATCCCTCATATATTCGTAAGGGACGTGACATGATTCTCTATTTCCTGAAGAAGTATTTTGATGACAAAGAGAATCTGATTATTCCGATGAAACCGTTGGAATTGGAGACTAATCCCCAGGAACTCGAAACCCTTTTTAGTGGTAAGAACTTCAAGGAAGACTATCTCATTCTGAATCGTGAGATTCGCCTGTTGGGTTACAATATTCCTCCTTTGGTCAATGCCTATATGAGTCTGTCGCCAACCATGAAACTGTTCGGAACAGCTATCAACTATGGTTTTGGTGATGTGGAGGAGACCGGAATCCTTATCGCTATCGATGAAATCTTTGAAAACAAAAGGAAACGCCATATTGATACATTTATTGCTGAGCACCGTGACGAACTGAAAATCACCTCTGGTGCTAACAAGATTATCTATAAGGAAAAAACTAAAAACTAAACTGTCATGCGACACTTTTTGCTGTGGTGTGCTCTTTTGCCCACAGTGGCTCTGGGGCAGAGCCTCGACTCCCTTCATGTCATGGTTGACGCGGAGGCTGTTTCTGCCATCCCTTATGTATACAGGTCCTTTCAGGAGGCTGTTGCTCATCTGAAGGATGGGACTTCCAGAGATCCGATGACAGTTTATATCCGTCCTGGAGTCTATTGGATTGATGATCCTGATGACTCGGAGGTAAGAGTCGGAAAGGATGGGCGCGTACCCTTTGGCATGACGGTTCATGGTGACTATCTGCGCCTCATCGGACTGGGGGAAAAGCCTGAGGACGTTGTGCTCGCTTCCCAGCGAGGACAGACTCAGGGCGCTGTGGGGAATTTTACCATGTTCGACTTCTGGGTGAAGAATATGTATGTGGAGAATATGACGATGGGAAACTACTGCAACGTAGATCTGGTTTATCCTCTCAATCCCCGATTAAATCGCCCTAAACGAAGTGATGCTATCACGCAGGCTCATGTTGGTTACGTGCATGGTGACAGTCTGATAGCTCATCGGGTTCGTTTTATAAGTCGTCTTAACCTTAACCCGTTGAATGGTGCCCGTTATTCTTATTATGAGGATTGCCATTTTGAGAGTACTGATGATGCCTTGAATGGTACAGCGATTTATCGTCATTGTGATTTTGACTTTTATGGTCAGAAACCTTTCTGGAGTACCTTCGGTCGTGGTGCTATGTTCATTGACTGCGATTTCTATGCAAAGAGTAATAGTCGTGAACTGTACTTCACCAAACAAGGAGGACCTGTTACCGTTATAGACTGTCGTTACCATGCCCCCTCTGATAGTGTCTATATCGGTTGGACGGCTTACCCTCAACCCTGGTTACGCTGTTATCAGCATCATTTTACGCTAAATGGGAAACCTTATGTTATAGGAAATCGTCAGCTGCAAAACACGATACAGACAAATAGGTTAGCTACTTATCCCCGTGAGGCTCCCTTCCTGGGAGTCAGTCAGCATGAGGCGACGCTGATGACAGCCCGTGATACCTTGCGGTTAACATGTCCAGAACCTGTTCGTTGGCATGTTGACAAGGGCTTTGAGTCTTATGTCGCACTCATACCTGTTGATGCCTGTTCTGTTGCTGTTGTTCCTCTAAATCATACCGATGAAAACGTAGATTTCTGTATCTCAGCAACTACGGATGATGGACGAGAGGCTGCATGTCTTGTAACGGTTAAACCATCGCAGTTGCCACCACCAATGGTACGGAATCCTAAACTTCGCATCACGCGCGAGGAAGCGATCTTGTCTTATACGTTGAATACCAAAATGGAAAGCGATGACTCGCGCATTACGTGGTATCGAGACTCCATACCTGTTGCTGCCAGCCATGGCAGTCCCGCACGTAGCTATCGCCTTCAACCTGGTGATCGTGGGCATATGCTGAAAGCAGTGATTACACCTAAGCAGAAGCGAAGTGATGAGGGGCATCCGATATCCTGTCAAGTGCAAGTTGAGCGTACACCTCAGCAGCATACTTTAGAGACTGACTTTAGCCATTTCTATTGCGATTGGCAGCCCGTCATCGCAGAGGGAGTTTGGACTGTCGATGGCTTTAAGCCCGCTGATACGAGCGAATATCCATGGTCTTTCAATAGCAATAAGCCGATGTGGGAATATGCAAAAGGGTTTAACGGGGCTGTTGGAATGGGCCTTTTGCAAGCCCAGCGAGGTGCTCGCCTACGGTACACTCCGGTTTCGCGACAATATGGCGATATGTCATTGGAATTGCTGGTTGATCCGACGAAAACGGCAGGTCAGGGCTTTGGATCTGCTACGGGACAGTATATGGATGTATGCTTGAAATTTGATACCCGTACCCTGACAGGTTATGGGCTCCGTATGATACGAACCAAGAAATACGCTAATGCTGTTGACTTTCTGTTAGTGCGCTACGATCAAGGCGTTGTTACTGAGATTTCTGCCCCTGTCTCCGCTACCTGTTATCTTACAGGCTGTACTATTTTGCTCCATTTCACCGGCAATGAGCTAATCGCTCATGTCACTACTGTGACACCTCAGTCTTTGGGTTCGCAACTCCCTCATGAGGTGTCCCTTAAGGCGCAGGTACCCGCTAATTCGTTTGGGGGTGTACATATTCAGCATACTGGTTCGTGTGGTGAAAGCACGACGATGCTGCACAGGTTGAAAGTCTGCTGGCATTAGATGATAGGCAAGGAGATACCGTTTATTTTCTGATAGACGTCCAATGCATAAACGTCGGTCATACCGGCAATGTAGTCAATGACCGCCATCATGCGTGTCTCCAGGTCGTCGCTTTTGATGTCATATTGTGAACTGACGCGGTCGATAAGTTGTTGCGAGTAGTAGCGGTCGGGATGCATTACGGCCTCTATCATCTGCTCCATCAGGGTAGCCATAATTTTATAACCCGACAGTTCCACGTCAAGTACGGGTCGGCTGCGATAGATACGTTCCATCGACAGTTTGGCGCACCGTTTGTAAGCTCCTCGTTGCAACTCGTTGATATGGTCGATTAATGAGCCCTCGAAGGTTCCGTTTAGGATTTCTTCTTCGTGTTCTACGAATGTTTTGGCACATTCATTCTCCAGTTTCCCAATCACACAGGCTCGCATGTATACCACTTTCTCGTTGGTGTCTTCTAGCTGCTCTTTAGTGATACGGTTGAGGATCTTCTGCCTGTTTTCTTCATCAAAGAATCCCAATAGCAAATCCTCTGTTTCTTGATAGGACAGGATTTTCAGTTTGTGCGCGTCTTCTATGTCCATAATCTCATAGCAGATGTCGTCAGCAGCCTCCACCAAATAAACCAGTGGATGACGCGCATAGCGCAGTGGCTCTCCTGGCTTCGACTTACATATTATTCCCATTTCATCGGCAATCCTTTGGAAGTATTCCTGCTCGCTTTGAAAAAAGCCAAACTTCCCCTTTTTGCTGGCTGCTGATGAAGCATAAGGATATTTGACGATGCTGGCTAGTGTTGAATAGGTCATCACGAATCCGCCAACTCGTCGTCCTTTGAACTGATGCGTCAGTAGTCTGAAGGCATTGGCATTACCTTCGAAGTGGGTGATGTCATCCCAGAACATCGATGAAACCTTTGTTTTTAACGCATTTCCGGCTCCTTCGGTAAAGAATGTTTGAATAGCTTTCTCTCCAGAATGCCCAAAAGGTGGGTTGCCCAGGTCGTGAGCCAGGCAGGCGGTGGATACAATTTGTCCTATCTGTTCAAACAGGGTTCCTTGTAGTTCCCCTCGTTTCTCCTGAATGATATGTTGTGACACGTCGTTACCCAACGACATGCCGACACTGGCAACTTCCAGTGAATGGGTCAGCCGGTTGTGTACGAAGATACTGCCTGGTAGGGGGAATACCTGTGTTTTGTTTTGCAGACGACGGAACGGTGCAGAGAAAATCAACCTGTCATAATCACGTTTGAATTCTGTACGGTCATCATGCCGTTCTGTGTGTTGGTGCTCCTGTCCTAACCGCTTGTTTGATATCAATTGTTTCCATTCCATAACGAGCATCAAAGGTACAAATAAGTGGCAAGAAAACCAAACTTTCTTATAATTTATTAATAAAAACGTGCAAATTATAGAAAAAATGATGGTTATTTAAAAAGAAATATTTAACTTTGCACATTATTTATAATAGAATAGAAATATTTTATGGTAAAAATTCAAGTAGTCAACCGTGGACATCAACAACTTCCTGCTTATGCAACAGCCCAAAGTGCTGGTATGGACCTAAGGGCCAATCTTGCTGAGCCAATCGTATTGCATCCCTTGGAGCGGCGCCTGATTCCTACCGGTCTGCATATAGCTCTCCCCGAAGGCTATGAGGCACAGGTGCGTCCTCGTAGTGGTCTGGCTCTGAAGCATGGTCTGACAGTGCTTAACTCGCCAGGGACGATCGATGCAGATTATCGTGGTGAGATAGGTGTTGTGTTGGTTAATCTTTCACAAGACGACTTTGTGGTCAACGATGGGGAACGTATTGCCCAGCTGGTGATTTCCCGCTATGAGCAAGCTACCTTGGTGACTGTCGAGACACTGGACGAGACGGAGCGCGGTGAAGGAGGCTACGGACATACCGGAGTCAAATAAGTTATTGGAAATCAATGTGAGAAGTGAGCGAATCGTGATGAAATTTTTTTTGATGATAATCGGTTTATGGGTAGGGTTGACTTGTGATGCGCAGGTTAATCCGACTGGTCATACACTCACCTCACGGCGATATGATGCACTTTTTCTGGAGGCTGTCTGCCAACGGGAGAAAGGTAATAACGACGGTGCTTTCGACATCTTTCGCCGTTGTGTGGAGATTGACTCAACGCGTTCTGAAGCTTACTATTATCTGGCTCAATACTATGCGGCATTGAAGCAGAAAGACACTGCACTGGACTATTCCAGGAAATGTGTGGAACTGGAACCTTCGAATGTCACCTATCTGGAAACGTTAGGGCGTATTTATATCAGTCAGAGGCAGTATGCTGAAGGCATCGACATGATGGAGAAGTTGTATGACAAGGACCATAGCCGTGACGATGTCTTAGGCATCTTGGTACAGCTCTACGAACAGCAGCAGGACTATGATAACGCGATACGTACGCTGAACAGACTGGAAATTGCCGAGGGTAAGAGTGAACGCCTGTCGTTTGCCAAGAGTTCTCTCTATACACAGAAAGGTGACAAGAAAGCTGCGATTGCTGAGATGAAGAAGCTCGCAGACCAATATCCTAATGATAATAACTACCGCTGTCTGTACGGGAACACGCTTTATGTAAACGGTCAGCAAAAGAAGGCACTGGCAATCTATGAAGCCATTCTGAAGGAAGACCCGGATAACCGTAATGCTAAGATGGCGATGCTCGCACATTATAATGAGCAGCATGATACCGCAGCCGCCAACAAGTTGATAGAAAGTATCTTGTTGAGCAGGACTGCGTCAACGGAGGATCGTGTGACATTGATGCGTCAGGTCATTGGTGAGAGTGAGCAACAGGGAGGAGATTCTACCCGTGTGCTGCACTTGTTTCATCAGATGCTCGCAAAACCCCAGAGTGATGCAGACTTGGCCCTTTTCTGTGCGACCTATATGAATTTGAAGAAGATGCCTAACGACAGCATTGCCCCAGTGCTGTATCAAGCCTTGCGCATCGCTCCCGACAATGCGGCAGCCCGCTTGCAACTCGTCAGCTATGCCTGGCAGGCAGAAGATCGTGATCGTGTCATTACGCTTTGTCGGGAGGCACGTCAGTATAATCCCGATGAAATGGCTTTCTATTACTATCAGGGCATAGCCTATTATCAGGAAAACCGGTTGGATGAAGCTCTTGATGCCTTCCAGAATGGCATAGGAGTGATAACCCAACAGAGCGACCCGGCCATTGTCAGTGATTTTTATGCTGTCATGGGTGATATCATGCATCAGAAGGGAATGGACCGTGAGGCTTTCGCAGCCTATGACTCGTGTCTCCAATGGAAGGAAGATAATATCGGGTGTCTGAACAACTACGCCTATTACCTGAGTGTGAAAGGGGTGCAGTTGGACAAGGCTGAGCAGATGTCGTTCCGTACCATCAAGGCAGAACCGAAGAATGCCACTTATCTTGATACCTATGCATGGATACTCTTCATGCAGAAACGATACAGCGAAGCCCGTATCTATATTGATCAGACCCTGCAGAACGACTCCGACTCGTCTGCAGTACTTCTGGAACATGCCGGTGATATTTATTATCATGCTGGTGATGTCGAGAAAGCCGTTGCCTTCTGGGAAGGCGCATTGGCACGTTCCGACGGTGATAAGGAAATAGTAGGAAACCATAAACAAGTACTTATAAGAAAAATTAAACTTAGAAAATATCTAAAAGAATGAGAACGTTACGTTTGTTGTCAGTGACTGCCTGTATGGCTGCACTGATGTTAGCTACCTCATGTAGCTCATCAAAGGGTTTGGGTCGCCAGCGTGGTGATCAGCAGAGTGAACAGACTGCAAACCAGTCTAAGAGAAAATCCTCTTCAGCGTCGTTTGCCGCTCAGACGTCCGACCTTACGGACTCTATACAGCGTCAGACCTTTTTACAGCATGTAAACGACAATGCGCAGTTTGCCCGTTTCGTCACTTCCAAGATTAAGTTCTCTGTTGAGGTAGGTAATCAGCAGATGACCTTGACAGGCAACCTGAAGATGAAGCGTGACGACGTGATTCGTTTGCAGTTGATGGCTTTCGGTTTCGTAGAGGCAGGTCGTCTAGAGTTCACACCGGACTATGTGCTGATCATCGACCGCATCAACAAGCAGTACCTGAAAGTGCCTTATTCACAGCTTGACTTCCTGCGTAATAGCAATATCGACTTCTATGTGCTCCAGTCGCTGTTCTGGAACGAGCTTTTCCAGCCGGGCAAGACTCGTCTTCTTGACTCCCACCTGAAGAGCTTCCGCGCTGAGGCTGGTGCTGATGATGACGTCGTCATTGCCTTGGAGGATGGAAAGCTGTCCTACCGTTGGCTGGCAGACCATTCTGAGGCACATGTGAAGATGGCTAACATCAAGTATGAAGACAAGTATCGTGGCAACTACCAGCTGAACTGGGACTACGAGGACTTCCGTAAAGAGGATGGCAGGTCTAAAGCTTTCCCCATGACGCATAAAGTTATCTTTAACACACCAAAGAAAGATATCAAGTTCGATATGGTTCTCAACTACCTGGGCAGCGAAGACAACTGGGAGACTCGTACCGAGTTGTCAGGCAAGTATCGCCAGGTGGAGATTGATGAGATCCTGCGCCGTTTCATGGCTCTTTAAACAAGGTGAATGAAGCGGTTAACTCTCATATTATTGTTGCTGTCCTTTGCAATGGCCCCCTATGCGCAGCAGAAAAAAAGCGCTAGGCGGACCACTGCGAAAAAGACTGTGGTGCAGAAGAAGACCCGTAAGAGGGGGAAGTCTGCCACTGTGAAGAAAACAACAACCAGTACGCCATCCGTGCAGTCTTTGCAAAGCCAGCGACAGAAAATCCAACAGAAAATCAAAGAACAGGAGCAACGCTTGCGCACAAACCAACGAGATGTGAGCAAGCGCTTGCAGAACCTCATGATCATCAACACTGAGATTGAGGGAAAGCGTCGTGCTATTGACACAATCCGTCGTAACATCAGTCAGCTGGATGTGGAGATAGAACGGCTGTGCTTACAATTGGAACATTTGCAGGCTGACCTGATGGAATGCAAGAAGCAGTACGTCAAGTCCATGCGTTACCTGCACCGTAATCGTTCCACTCATAGTCAGCTGATGTTTGTCTTCAGTGCTGACAACTTGACACAGATGTTCCGTCGTTTACGTTTCATGCGTGAGTATGCTGCCTATCAGCATGTTCAGGGTGATAAGGTCAAGGCTCAACAGCAGGTGGTCGACGGACAACTGCAGCAAATCAGTTATGCCAAGCGCCAGAAATCGAATCTCTTGGCAGAAGGTGAGCGTGAGCGCAAGTCACTGGAAGGCAAGCAGGCTGAACAGCAGAATGTTGTAAAGACGCTGCAAAAAGAGCAGAAGACCATTCAAGGCATCATCGCAGAACAGAAAAAGAAGGATGCTGCGCTCAACGCACAGATTGATCGCTTGATTGCTGAGGAGGTGGCTAGACAGAAGGCCCGCGCTGCAGCAGAGGCCAAGCGTCGTGCAGAGGCTGAGGCAGCCAAGAAACGCGCTGCAGAACTGGCACGTAGGAAAGCGGAGGCCGAGAAGGCTGCCCGTGAGAACGAACGTCGTATTGCAGAGGCCAAGGCCCGTGAGGCAGAGGCCAAGCGATTGGCATTAGCTGCCAAGAATAAGAAAGAGAAGGAGGATGCTGAGCGCAGAGCTCGTGAGGCAGAGGAAAGCCGTTTGGCTGCAGAGCGCAGGGCTGACGAGGAGGCACGTGCTCATGCCAAGGAGGTGGCTTCTGCCCGCAAAGAGGCTGAGGAGGCATTGCGTGTACCCTCAGAGGATATGCGTATTAGTGGTAGTTTCGAGAACAATCGTGGCAGACTGCCCATTCCCATCACCGGTCCTTATCGCATAGTCAGCCACTTTGGTCAGTATAATGTCGAAGGATTGAATAATGTAACTCTTGATAACAAAGGTATTAATATTAAGGGTGAGGCGGGTTCCCAGGCTCGTAGCATCTTCGATGGCGAGGTAAGTGCCGTATTCAGCTTTGGTGGTACTGTTGTAGTGATGGTACGCCATGGCAGTTATATCTCCGTCTACTGTAACTTGTCCAGCGTCAGTGTTCGCAGAGGACAGCGGGTAAGCACTCGCCAGATCCTGGGACGTGTTGGTCAGGACAATATCTTACAGTTCCAGTTGCGACGTGAGACGGCAAAGCTGAATCCAGAAAGTTGGTTGGGAAGATAAAAGGCGCTTCGCACTAAATGAGAAATGAGGAATGAGAGCTCAAGTTCTCATTCCTCATTTGATTAATTGACAGTAACTCTCAATGGCGTTTGCTATTTCCGATATGCAGATGTATTCGTCTGCACTGTGACTTCTGCTCGATTCTCCTGGACCGAGTTTCAGTGAGAGGAAGGGCATCAGCGCTTGGTCGCTCAGGGTGGGAGAGCCAAAGGGTACCATACCCATCTTGATGCTTTTCTGTACCAACGGATTTCCTAGGGGAATGTGTGATGAGGACAGCCGGAACGAGCGGGCCTTCAATTCACATTTTTTCATGTGTTTCTGCAAAAATGCAAAAAGATATTCGTTCTGGTAGTACTCGTTGGTGCGCACATCAATGATAAAACGACACTCGTCGGGCACCACGTTGTGTTGTGTACCGCTGTTGATGACCGTGACGGACATCTTCGTAGATCCTAATAGCGGACTCTCTTTCTTGAAACGATAGTCGCGTAACCATACCAAGTCGTCTAAGGCTTCATAGATGGCGTTTACCCCTTCGTCGCGAGCGGCATGTCCACTCGTTCCTCGGCAGATGCCGTCAATGACCATCAACCCTTTTTCTGCAATGGCAGGGTGCATGCCTGTCGGTTCACCAACGATAGCCACGTTAATCTTGGGCAGGTGTGGCAGTGCGAGCGAGAAACCGTTCTGACCGCTCACCTCTTCTTCGCATGAAGCAAGGTATACTAAGTTATAAGGTATATCCTCGTTCCTTAAAATACGATAAACCTGTAAAAGACTGACTAAGCCCCCTCCGCAGTCGTTGGCGCCTAATCCATAGAGACGGTCGCCCTCCACAGTGGGCGAATAGGGGTCGCGCGTCCATGTGGCCACGGGTTTCACGGTGTCAATGTGAGCGTTAAGCAACAAGGTCGGCTTATTGGGGTCAATGTTCTCCTGTATCAGGATGTTGTTTCCAATACGCTGGAAGGGGAGACCCCATTTTCCGATGAAATCGCAAAAAACATCAGCAGCCTGCGCTTCTTCGCGGCTCACTGATGGTGTCTTGATGAGTTGCATGAGCAGCTCAACGGCATCGTTTGTATATTGCTTCATGTCCATAACTGCTGCAAATTTAGAAAATAATTATGAAATATGAATTATGAATTGTGAATTATTTTGTATCTTTGCACCTAATTAATAAATAAAGGAGAGCTTATGCAGACAAATTGCCACATGTCAGTGCTGTTGCACGAACAAGCCAAGAAGTATGGAGACCGCGAGATGTTGATTTATCAGGATTTTGGCGGCAAAGAGTGGAAGTCGTTGTCGTGGAATCAGGTTTCTGCCACGGTGAAACAGGTGTCCAATGCCTTGTTGAACCTGGGCGTAAAAGTGCAGGAGAATATCGGTATCTTCTCCAATAACTCAGTGCAGTATATCGAATGTGACTTCGGAGCCTGGGGAATTCGTGCCGTTACGATTCCGTTCTATGCCACCTCGTCAGAGCAGCAGATTCAGTTCATGGTCAACGACGCCAAGGTGCGTTTCCTCTTTGTAGGCGAACAGGACCAGTATGACAAGGCGCGGCGGGCTTTCTCACTCTGTCCGACTTTGGAACGTATCATTGTCTACGATCCCTTGGTGCATATCTCCACACATGACCCCAATGCAATTTATTTCAGCGACTTCTTGAAGCTGGGTGAGAACTTGCCTCGTCAGACGGAGGTGGAGGCTCTGCAGAAGGAAGCTTCTTATGATGATATTGCCAACATCCTCTATACCAGTGGTACGACAGGCGATTCTAAGGGTGTCATCCTGACGCACGGACAGTTCCATGCAGCCTTCGAGGCTAATGACAAGTGTGTGCCCGTAGGTGAGAAGGATCGTGTCATGAATTTCTTGCCCTACACCCATATCTTCGAACGTGGATGGGCCATCCTTGCCCTGACGGAAGGTGCTACCATGATTGTCAATACCCATCCGCAGGAGGTACAGCAGTCCATGCGTGAGACCCATCCGACCTGTATGTCCGCTGTCCCACGTTTCTGGGAGAAGGTCTATATGGGCGTGATGGATAAGATCGAGCACTCCAGTGCCGTCCAGCGTAAGCTCTTCCGCCATGCGCTCTCTGTAGGACGTAGGCATAACATCGAATACCTCAGCCTTGGCAAGAAACCGCCAGTAGCCCTTCATCTGGAATATGAGATGCTGAACCGTACTGTGTTCTCACTCGTTCGTAAGGAGTTGGGACTGGAGAATGCCCATTTCTTCCCCACCGCAGGCGCAGCCGTTTCTGCTCATGTGGAGGAATTTGTCCATTCCATCGGTATTAATATGATTGTTGGCTATGGCCTCACAGAGTCATTGGCTACAGTCAGTTGTAACCATCTGGGCAAGCCTTGGACAGTGGGTGGCGTCGGCATTCCCATCGAGGGCATCAGCATCCGCATTGGTGAGAATGATGAGGTATTGCTCAAAGGCCCGACAATTACCACTGGCTACTATAACCGTGAGGATTTGACGAAGGCAGCCTTCACTGACGATGGCTATTTCAAGACAGGTGATGCCGGCTACCTGAAGGATGGTGAGCTGTTCCTGAAGGAGCGCATCAAGGACCTCTTCAAGACTTCCAATGGTAAGTATATCGCACCGCAGATGATAGAGTCAAAGTTACTGGTAGATAAGTTCATTGACCAGATAGCCGTTATTGCCGACCAGCGTAAGTTCGTCTCAGCACTCATCATCCCCGTTTATTCGTTATTAGAGGAGTATGCTCGTGAGCATGGCATTAGCTTTGAGAACCGCGAACAACTCTGTGCTGATCCTCGCATCATCCAGATGATGAAGGAACGCATCGATACCCTTCAGCAGCAACTGGCTCATTACGAGCAGGTCAAGCGCTTCACCCTGTTGCCTCACCACCTGTCCATTGAGAAAGGTGAACTCACCAACACGCTGAAGATCCGTCGCCGCGTTTTGAACGAAAACTATAAGGAACAAATCGAGAAAATGTATGCTGAATAGTTTAATGAGTAATTACTCATTTAAAAGAATATGATCACATCCGACCAGTTAAAAGACGTCCTTGACCGCGCTGATGCGCTGTACAAGTATCTGAAGATAGACGAAAAGAAGATTGAATTCGAGGAGGAGGACCTGCGTACACAGGCCCCCGACTTCTGGGAAGACCAGAAGCGTGCCGAGGAGCAGATGAAGAAGGTGAAGGCCATCAAGAAGTGGATTGATGGCTATCAGGCCGTGCGTACTGCTGCTGATGAGCTGCAGCTGGCCTTCGACTTCTATAAAGAAGAGATGGTGACTGAGGACGAGGTGGACCATGATTATCTAGTTTGTCTAGAACTTCTAGAATCTCTAGAACTAAAGAACATGCTTCGCCAGAAGGAAGATCCCATGGATGCCGTGCTAAAGATCAATTCTGGTGCAGGTGGTACCGAGGCTCAAGACTGGGCGCAGATGCTTATGCGCATGTATCAGCGTTGGGCAGAGGCTCATGGCTATAAGGTGAGCATTGCCAACTTACAGGATGGCGACGAGGCCGGCATCAAGAGTGTCACCATGCAGATAGAGGGTGGTGAGTTCGCCTATGGTTATCTGAAGTCAGAGAATGGCGTACACCGCTTGGTTCGCGTGTCGCCCTATAATGCCCAGGGTAAGCGCATGACTTCGTTTGCCTCTGTCTTTGTCTCTCCTTTGGTTGACGATACCATCGAGGTCTATGTAGACCCTGCCAAGCTCTCGTGGGATACGTTCCGTAGTTCGGGTGCCGGTGGGCAGAACGTCAACAAAGTGGAGTCTGGTGTGCGTTTGCGCTATTGGTACACTGATCCTGATACCGGCGAGGAGGAAGAAATCCTGATTGAGAATACGGAGACCCGTGACCAGCCAAAGAATAAGGAGCGTGCCATGGCCTTGCTGCGTTCGCAGCTCTATGACCGTGCCATGCAGAAGCGACTGGAGGCACAGGCTAAGATTGAGGCGGGCAAGAAGAAGATAGAGTGGGGTTCCCAGATTCGAAGCTATGTCTTCGACGATCGTCGAGTCAAGGATCATCGTACCAACTACCAGACTACCGATGTTGATGGTGTGATGGATGGCAAAATCGACGATTTCATCAAGGCATACCTGATGGAATTTCCCTCGTCAGACGACGAATAGATTACGAAGAAGAAGGTTTTTAAAAACTATAGTATTATGAATAAGAAAGTAAATGCTAAGAAAGAAGCTTATGCAAAGAAGCAAGAGGAGAAGGGACGTAATCTGATTATGTGGATTATAGGAGTACTCATTGCCCTTGGTGTCTTGTATGCATTCTGGGCCAGCTTTATGATGTCGTAATGGCGCAGGAGATTGAGCGTAAATTCCTCGTGCTTGACGATTCGTTCAAGCGCGAGGCTTTTTCTAGGAGTCACATCCAGCAGGGTTATATCTGTAGCGAGCGTGGTCGTACGGTACGTGTACGTGTAAGAGATGAGCATGCATATCTTACAATTAAGGGACCGAGCCATAATGACGGTCTTTCACGTTATGAGTTCGAACAGGAGATACCTCTTGACGATGCGCAGCAGCTGATGCAACTCTGCGAGAAAGGTATCATCGACAAGACCCGTTGGCTGGTGAAAAGTGGCCTTCACACCTTCGAAGTCGATGAATTCCATGGTGAAAACGCAGGCCTTGTCGTAGCTGAAGTCGAACTCCATCATGAAGATGAACTGTTCGAAAAGCCCCATTTCATCGGGAAAGAGGTTACTGGAGACCGACGCTACTACAATAGTCAGTTGCGTGCTAACCCTTATTGTAACTGGTCCTTGTGATTCACCGTATTTGCCACCCCCTCTTACCTCTCACCTCTCACCTCTTACCTCTTAAACTCCTCGTACGTCTAAATTTAGTTAAAAAAAACGTCATCCTTATTCGCCTTTCATGGAAAATTTCTTACCTTTGTCATAGGCTTAGTTGAATCATGATGAAGTGTAAGAAGTTTGTCTTTGGCTTATGGGCTATATGTTATAGCCAGTTGGGAGTTGCAGCAACGCAGCTTCCCGATTCCCTGTTGACTTTCGAGAAGGCTTACTATTATAATATCGTTGACATGCCGAAGTCTCTCCAGATTGTGCAGACCATGCGCGAACGGAAGATGGCGCAATCGTGGGAATTGGATCGTGCTGAGGCCAACCTTTGGAGTTTGGATCATCAGTATAACAAGGCATTGAAACTCTACCAAAAAGTGCTTAAGAATCCTAAGGCCGTTGAGTCTTGGGAAGAAGAGCTAAGAACCCTTTTCTTAATTACTTATTGCTATGACAAGTTACTTGATGAGCGCCATCTTTCTGAAATGGGGTTCCGCATGAAGGAATTGGCAGAAAAATACCAGGCAGCCACTTATTTGAGCATGACCGAGTTCCTTCGTGGTAAGCGCCTTTATGCGATGGGACGTAAGAACGAGGGCTGTTCTATCTGTGAGCAGGCTGCTGAGGCCATGAAACATGTTGACTATAGGTATAAGAATCGAATGCTTTTCATTTTCAATGCCGATTTGTCCAACATGTACCTAAACAATGGCAAGTACCAGGAAGCGTCGAAAACGTTGTCGAATGCCGAGGAAGTACTCCGCCAAGGGTTAAACATGAATGTCCTTGATGTTGAGCGTCGTGCTTCCTCTACTGTATATGCCAACAAGGCACGCCTTCTTGCAGCAGAGGGACAGCTGGCCCAGGCAGATTCCGTCTATGCGCTGATGCGTTCAAACCCTTACCGCGATATCGGTGCCGAAGTTATCATATTGCCTTACCTGAAGATGCGAGAGAAGTTTGCTGATATGTTGGAATCGACCAAATACTGCCGAAAGGTGATTGAGTCTGACGACAGCCAGATTGGTATGAATATGATTTCGATTCTAAGGTTTGAAATTGAAGCGTATATGGGTCTGAAGGAGTTTCAGAAAGCCTCAGAAGATTATTATGCTTTGACAAAATTGACGGATTCGCTGCATATTGACAATATGAACTATTTCTCAAAAGAGGCGCGTGCGAATCTTCGACGTGAGCAGTTGGTGGCCCGTCAGAACCTCCAGCTTTCCATCGGTATATCAGCTTTGATTATCCTGTCACTGCTGATGTTGGCAGCCTTTGTGCATCATATGCTCACTCGTAAAAGAACCAAGGTGATGAAGGCAACCATCGATGAGTTGATGTTTTATCGTGATCTGTTTCTTCAAAATGGTGACAATGTTCCCGTTGAAATGGATGAAAACGAGACGACGTCGTATGAAGAAAAGCATCGTTTCAAGGAGATGGATAAGCGAATTATGAAGGAAAAGCTGTTCTGTTCACCGGAATTTGGTCGTGATGACCTAATGCGCCTTATGGGTGTTGATAAGAATGCCATAGCCCACATTGTCCAGAAATACGCGCATACAAACGTTTCCGGCTATATCAAGATGAAGCGTATGGAGTATGCTGTCACCCTGTTAAAGGAGCATCCCGAATTGACGATTGCTGCTATTGCTGACTCTGTGGGAATTAAAAGTACGACCACTTTTGTCAACCATTTCAAGGATACCTTTGGTATTACCCCTTCCGATTATCGCAATACGGACTTTAATTCTGCCCCCCCCCAGTAGATAGGTAAATGCCCCATTTCATCCTTTAGATTTTGTCTTTTACCCTTATAAAAAGACAAATTTGTACGTGTGTCGGACATTTTTGAACATTTTTCCGTTAAAAAATTATGTTTTTTTACACGTATACTTTATCTTTGTATGCGAATTATTATACGCGCGTTTATTTTGATGCAAAGAAAGTTTCAAATATTAGCATTAATCATTAGCATATGGTTCACCATGCAACCGTATGCAGGATTTGCTGCATCCTTTGCATCTTCTGTTGAAAGTCCGACAACTCCTGACACGACTCTGGCAAAGCGTTACCCTTATCTCCACTTTGTTGAGAAAGGCTACGATGTAAACAGTGATGGTATCGATCTCACCGACGATGAGTTCTACAATCGTGCAGCACGACTGGTGTTCCCCGTTAACAAGTTCAATCTTTCCGTCGACGATCCGTTGTTGAAAGAACTTGCTAACGACGTTATTCCCGAATTGAACAGAGACAGCTCGCGTTTACAAGGCGTCATGCTACGTGGTGCTTCATCACCCGAAGGCCCGTTCCGTTATAATGCTCGTCTCAGCAGATTGCGTGCCAACTCACTGAAGGATTTCCTTCGTGAGAAATTGACATTCCGAATTGACAACAAGGTGTTCGAACACCAGACAGACCCTGTGGACTATCGCACGTTGCTTTACATGATGCGTCGTGCCAATGATCCCGATTGTCAGACAGTTGAGCGCCTGGTCAATCGTCACCTGCCTCGTCGCGAGTACACGCTGCTTAAGAATAAGTTGCGCATCATTCAGGGTGGTAAGTTGTGGAACCGATTGAACCGTGACTATTTCCCGCAGTTACGTACGGCCCGCTTCATGCTTCTTATCGAAAAACAACAGGCAGAGCAGAAACCTGCTCCTGTTGTCCCCCCCGTTCCGCACCCCGCCATGCCTACTGAAAAGGTAGAACTTGTTGTCGACAGCATGCCTGCCCAGCTAGTTTCCGACTGTACTCCACGTCGCGAGTTTTTGTCTATTAAGACCAACCTGTTGTTCTATGGCGTTTGGATGCCTAACTATAACCGTTGGTGCCCCATACCTAATGTTGGCATAGAGTACTATCCTAAGCGAGGACACTTCACTTTTGGAGCCTCTTTGGACTTCCCCTGGTGGCGGCACAAGTCGGTGCACAAGTATTTCCAGATTCGCAACTACCAACTGGAGACGAGGTATTATTTGAAGGATGGGGCCAATGAGGCCCATGAGCCCAAAGGGGCAAATGAGACCAATGGGCCCTATAAGGGCGGAGCCTTCCGTGGCTTCTACTTATTAGGCTATGTTCATGCTGGCCTGTTCGAGATAGGCTTCGACAAGGATACCGGATGGAAGGGTGAGGGCTTTGGTGCCGGAATTGGTGTGGGTTACATGATGCCCATTAGCAAGAATGGTCACTGGCGCCTTGACTTTGGTTTACAGGTGGGCTGGTTGACATGCCGTTACGACCCGTATCAGTATGAGAACCTTGTTAACCTCGACTATCACGACGACCTGTATTACTATCGTTGGACGGGCAAGGCCAGCGATTTCAAGGAACGTCAGTATCGTTTCAACTGGTTAGGTCCCACCCGTGTGGGCATTACCCTGACCTACGACTTGCTATACCGTCGCCAGAGCAAGAAGGGTGTAAGCTTCAAGGCCTATGAGCCCCATGAGGCCAATAAGCCCTATAAGCCAGAAAGGAGGACCGCGCGATGAAGAAGCTGTTTGTCATCCTGATTAGTCTGCTGCTACTGACGTTTATCGGTTGTAAGCGTGAGCCCGTTCTGCATCTGTATGATGCGATTGAGGTGGACTTTGACCTGCCCATCATTGATCTCTCGCTTGAAGTCTACTGGGATTATGAGATGTCGTATGATGTTCACTACGACTGGAAGGCAGAGTGGTTCTATGGCTGGGATGAGATAGACCAGGAGATTTTCGGTGAGTTAGGTTATACGCAACCCACCGTGTTCAATCTGCGTCGTTACTATACGGGTCAGGTTCCCTATGCTCCGCACACTACCGTACAGAATGATGTTATCTATGGTACCAACTTCCAGGGACGCTACAACTGGGGATACTGGGATATCCTGCTTTGGAATGACGTCAACACGATTGACGGTGTGCAGAGTCTGAACTTCGACGAGGCCACCTCCCTGGACTATGTGACGGCCTTTACCAACCAGACCATGCAGCCTTCACGCTATCATGCACCTCGCTTTACGCGTTCGTTCTTTGCTCCCGAGCCGTTGTTCTCCTCTTATACGCAGGGTATTGAGATAGACCCCTCGTTGAAGGATTTCGAATACGACCCCGTGCGCAATGTCTATGTAAAACGCCTGAATATGGTGCTGGAGCCCGTGACCTATATCTATCTGACGCAGATTATCCTGCATCACAACAACGGACGCATCACAGCTGTCGACGGTTCGTCCAACCTCTCTGGAATGGCTCGCTCCGTGGTGCTCAATACGGGTAAAGCCGGCTCTGATGCCATCTCCGTCAACTATAACACGCGATTGAAGAAAGACTGTTTTAAGAATCTCGAACTCGTCGACATCGTCGGAGGTCGTTTGATGACTTTCGGTATCTGCAATGAGAATGGTAACAATATTTCTCGTGCAGCTGATGTACAAGACGGTGTTCGTCACTATATGGACTGCACCATGCAGTTCTACAATGGTATGGACTCCACCTTCGTCTTTGATGTGACGGACCAAGTGCGCAAGCTCTACAAGGGCGGCGTCATTACGGTGGAGCTTGATATGGATACTGTTCCCATTCCGCTCCGACCAGGAGGCTCCGGCTTCGATGCCGTAGTTAAGGAAATGGAGGACGGTGGAACTTGGGAATTTCCCATGTAACTCATAGGGCCCATAAGCCCCATAAGGCCAATAGGGCCCAATAAGCCCTATAATAATAAAGGGATGAATAAATTAATACAAACGAATATTTTATGATGATGAAAAAGAATATTTTTTACTTCGCAGCTATGGCAAGCATAGTGCTGGCCAGCTGCACAAGCGATGAGCTTGCAGGTAGTTCTCCTACCAACAAGGTAGAGAACGATGGAACTCCCATCATGTTTAGCTCAATGAACAAGGGCTTTACCCGTGCAGACTTTGTAGGCAGCGATGCTGCTGATAAGCTGGGTAGAAAGTTCGTGGTATCAGCTAAGAAGGGTAGCACTACTGCTGCCACCGATGGTGTTGTCACCTTCGACAATTATGTTGTAGAGTATGCTGAGAATACTGCCCACACTACCGCCTCCAATGTGGCTAACTGGGAGTATGTGGGCAAGGGTCGTATTAAGCCCGCGATTGATAACGGTATCACCAGCCAGACCATTAAGTACTGGGACTACAGTGCTGATCAGTATGACTTCATTGCATGGTCAACGGGTTCGAAGACTGCTATCTTTGAAGGCACACCTGCTGCTGGACAGGTGTTGGTTTCTGCTATCAACCCTAATGCTACTGCTACAGAGGCTGTAACCTTCAAGGGCGCTGCTGCTGACTTGCAGGAATGTTACATCTCTAACATCACCACGGTGAAGAAAGATAAGTATGGTCCTAACCCTGTTACGATGCAGTTCCGCAGTCTTGGTTCCAAGGTGCGCATAGCCATTTACGAGACCGTTCCTGGCTACAGCGTAAAAGATGTGAAGTTCTATACCGCAGCAAATGTGGCTCTTGCAGGAGACGATACAGACAAGACACCTCGCCTTTTCTCTACAGCTGCTAATAACATCTATACAAACGGAACCTATACCGTAACTTATCCTACAGTAGATGGTAATGATCCTGACAACAACGTGGCTCACGTCTCTTTTGCTGGCGATGGAGCACAGTCGACAATTGTAGACTTCGGTGCTCTGAACCTTACAAATGCCGAAGAGGGTGAGCGTACTGCAGGAAAGGTGTTCCTGGGTCGTTCCAGCGCTACAGCCTCATTTGCCGGTGAGGCTGAGGGCAACTACTATACCGCCTATCTGCCCAATGAGGCAGGTACAAACCTGAATCTGCGTGTTAACTTCACGTTGGAGGCTATTGATGGCGGTGCAGAGACTATCGAGGTGAAGGGTGCTACTGCTCAGGTACCAAGCATCTACACTCAGTGGAAGGCTGGTTATGCCTACACCTACATCTTCAAGATTTCGGACAAGACCAATGGTACGACGGGTATTTATGATCCCACCAAGCCTGATGATACTACTGTCAACAGCGATCCCGCAGGTCTCTATCCCATCACCTTCGACACTGTCGTAGTAAATGCTGAGGATAATGACAAGACTCAGGAGACCATCACTACCATCAGCACTCCCAGCTTCACGACCTATCAGAAGGGCTCTAATGTTCTCAACAACAATGAGTATCTGGCTGCTACGGGTCCCATCTTTGTTACTGTAAACGACGGAACTGCTGCAAGCACTCCTGACCTGGCCAATGGTGCACTTCAGGATCTGACAGGCAAGGCAGCTCTTTACACGATTCCTCTAAATAAGACAGAGGCAGAGGTCATCGACGCTCTTCAGATGCAGGACGACGATGCAGCTTCCGGCACTATCAAGGGCCGCAGCGGACTGGTGCTGACTCCAGCAGCTTTTGAGTTGACTGATAAGATTGAGTATGGTGTTGATGGCAAGACTATCAACCTCACTGATGGTACGAAGAAGAAGGCTGCTAAGTTCACAGCAGTAGCTGGCACCTATGTTTTCGTCTATACGAAGCAGGCGCCCACCGCAGCAAATAATAAAGAGATGTACGAGGCTCTGAATTTTGAAAGCTTTACTGATGGTCAGATCAAGTACCGCTATGACTACAAGAATCCTGCAGCTACTGATGCCCAGAAGGGCGTGAAGTACTTCGCTGTGTCTGGTAGTGTTTATACTCTGCAGGCTCCTTTCATCGGTCAGGGCGTTAGCAACCTCTATACCCGTAGTGGCGCTGGCACATCAGAAAGTCCTTTTGTATACACTGTCGCTTCAGGCTATGCTGTAACAGGTACTACCTATTATTATACACTCGACAAGGGTGCGACTTATCGGGCTGCTCACAATGTAGCTTATGCTGACTTTGCTGGTGCTACCGACCTCTATACCTTCAATGGTTCGAGTTACAACGCTAAGGTAGAATCTATTCCTGCTGATGATACCGCTTACTACCAGAGAACAGGTGAAGGAACTGCTACTGATCCCTATGTCTACACCTACTGTGTCATCCTGCCTCAGCAGACTACAGGTTGGCAGGAGCTCGACACTACCAAGTATGCTGTAGCTAATGAGACTTCTGCAGTAGCTGGTCAGACCTATTTCGACAAGTACATCCAGAACGATGGTGTTTACTATGCTAAAGTTATCAAAGTACAATAATCTATTAACGCAAAAATGAGAACTATGAAAAAGTATTTATTCTTCGCAGCTGCTTTCGTAGCGTTAGCCAGCTGCTCCAACGACAACTACGTTGGTGACAACAGCCCGACTATGGGTGGTGAGAGTGGAAATGGCGGAGCGATTGCTTTCGGACTTAAGATGGAGAATCCTACGCGTGCCGGTGAATATATTGGTGCTACAGCTGCTGAAAAGCTCGGTGACATGTTCGTTGTAGAGGGAACTAAAGGTTCTGAAGCTACAAATGCTCCTTCTTCTACTGTAGTATTCGACAATTACCTCGTTGGTTATACTGCTAATACTGCTGGTGTAACAGAGTCTAACACGCGCAACTGGGAATATGTTGGCTTGCAGAGTGGTATCGCAAATCGTATGACATCTGCTACTTGGACGGCTCTTCACCCCGAAGGTTCTGCTCAAGCTCAGACAGTAAAGTACTGGGATTATTCTGCAGCTCAGTATGACTTCATCGCTTGGTCAACAGGTAATCTCTTGGCTGTCACAACTGCTCCCACAGCAAATACCAGTGTCCAAGTTACCCGTATCAACACAGGTACCACCCTTGCCACAAATGGTTTCACTTTGACTGCTGCAAGTGCTGCTGACCTTTCGAAGTGTTACTATACTGACATCAATACAGTTAAAAAGGAAGGTGATAACTATGGCAAACCTGTAACCCTTACCTTCAAGAATATGTCCTCTAAGATTCGCATTGCTCTTTACGAGACTGTTCCTGGCTATTCTGTAAAAGAAGTCAAATTCTACTCTTCAGATGCGAATCCAACTGCTCCTGCAGATCTGGGAACTGGCACTTCTACAGATGCTACCCTCTTTACTATGGGTAGTGATGCTATTCCTCAGAGCGGTAGTGTACTTGTTTACTATCCTTACATTGGTACTACTAGTAAAAGTACAAATCCAGGTTACTACAATAAGGCAAGTGTAACTGTTACTCCAGGAACAGGTACGGGTGCAACATCTAAAACGCAGGGTTTTAGTACTCTAAATTATACTGGTAAAGAATCTTCAAGCACCTATGAGCCTTCAGGCAATTACTATCTTGGCAGAACCCTGCCAACTGCCACCTATGCAGGTGCTGCTTCAGATAATTACTATCAAACAGTTATGCCGAACTCCAATGGCAAGCCTCTGACGCTCCGCGTTGACTATACGCTCATCTCAACTGACGGTTCGGGTGAGGAAATCCATATTTATGGTGCAAAGGCTGTGGTTCCTGCTACCTATACCATATGGCAGCCTAACTTCGCCTACACCTACATCTTCAAGATTTCTGATAACTCTAATGGTTGGACCAGCACTACTAACACTGATCCTAAGGGTCTCTTCCCCATCACCTTCGATGCTATGATTGCAAACTTTACGGACGCAAATGCAGAGCAGACTACGATTACAACTGTTGCTACGCCAAGTATCACTACTTATCAGCAGGGACATGACCATGCTAATATGGATGAGTACAGTAAATCTCAGAAGGCAGGTGCTGATCAGACTAATGTAAAGGATCTCTATGTTCAGGTGATGAAAACTGATGGTTCTACTTCAGCTCTCGTAACTGACCTTAATGGTACTAATAAGTCGCTTCTCTTCAAGATTACAAAAGGTAGTGTTGACTATGTCGCTTCTGAGGCAGAGGTGATGGATGCTCTCCAGAACCGTACAAGTGATTGGGACAGTTCTAACCCTGTTGCCACCCTAACTGGTCGTAATGGTATCACTTTGACAACAAATTCTAACATCAGTAATACTGAAACATCTATTGTAAACGGTGTTGACGATCAGCCAATCACAAAGATTGCAGGTACAGCCATTGCTGCTGGTCAGGTTGCTAAGATTGATATTGACAATGCAGGTGTTACCACTGGCACTTACGCTTATGTTTATTGCACTACGGTACCTTCAACTAACGAGAAGGTTTACCATGTGGCAACTGTTTCAGGTTCTACGAACGAAGAAAAGAATGTAGATGCTCAAAAATACTATGAGGTGATTCCTTCTTCTATAGTAACAGAAACTTCTACTGATCATAAAGCAGTAGCAGGCATGGTTTACTTCGTTAAGAACGCAGATAATTCCTATACCTTCAAGCAGACCAAGGTTGGTGATGATGTAACAGGTCTTTATGAGGCTACCATTCCTAATAGTAAGGCTACGTCTTACGCAGCAACCAACTTCTACTTCGACGTTTACAACCAAAACAACGGTAAATACGCTGTTAAGGTCATCAAGGTAGTAAATTGATATAATAATTCAGCCAAGTGGGGTTCGACTCCCCACTTGGTACCAAAAAAGAAAAAACTTGACACTGCGAGGAGAAAAGACGAGAGACGGAAAAGATGAGATAAGGGACAAAAAATATTTCCCTAGGCAGGGAAAAATATTTTCCTAGGCAGAGAAAAAGTTTTTCATCGTGATGTAGCCAAAAAAGCGAAACACGACAAAAAAGACGACGTTAACGAAAAGAATTAACAAAACCACGAGGCCCGGGGCCAAATGGAAAAATATAAAAAAGAAAAAATGAATAATAACATAAAGACTTTACGTATGAAAAAGAACCTTAGCTATGCAGCCCTCGCCATCATGGCACTGGTAAGCTGCACGAGTAATGACTTTGTAGGCGACCAAAAAGCCCTGGAGAATACAGAAACTAACAGGTCGATTAGTTTCGGATTTGACGTGCCAACACCTACCCGTGCGGCAGGAACTGAGGCTGCAACGGCACTGGGCAACCAGTTTATAGTATATGGTGAAAAGAGTGAAACAGCTGATGGTGCTGCGCCGGTTACAGATGGCTCTACTACACATCAGTTGGTGTTCAGGAACTATGTTCTTAAATATATAGATAATTCTGCATATACAACAACTTCAAATACTAAGGGCTGGGAATATGTGGGCCTTACACCGACATACGAAACTAATGTCACTCCGCAGGCAGGTGAGACTCAAACTATCAAATATTGGGACTATAGTGCTTCGAACTACGTGTTCACTGCCGTTTCTGCTTTGGAAGGTGAATTAACTTCAGGTGCAGTAAAAGTGACAAAGATAACGTCAAAAACTGATGGAAACAAGGTCTATGACAAGGGTTATACCGTTGTTTTGACTGCTAGTGCCGACCCAACCAAATTGTATTTCTCTGATCGTCAAGTGATTTCTTCAGGGAGTGGTACAAATCGTGATGCCGTTAATGCTTATGGTGGTAATGTTACGTTTACCTTCCGCAATGCTACTTCACAGATTCGCGTTGGTATGTATGAGACAATTCCTGGGTATGGAGTGAAAATCAAGAAATTCTATTATGAAGACAATGCAACTCCTTCGTTTGCAACTATGACTACTGCTGTTACTAGCAACTTTACGGCAAATGTACCAAACTTGAGAAATGGTAGTCCTGCTACTCTTAATGTGACATACTACAATGAAGGTACACGCCAAAACCAACCCAAAATTAGTGTAACTGGCACTGCTGCTAACTACATTACTTTGACAGGCTCAGGTTTGGCAGCAGATGTAACATTGAGTACTTCAACAAATACTCCAACCTATGACAATAGTGGTAATTTTACAACCGTTTTCCCACAGGAGTCCAATGACAAGAACCTCAAATTGAAGATAGATTATCAACTCTTTAACACTACGACAGGCGAGACTATTAATGTTAATGGTGCTACAGCAGAGATTCCTGCTAACTATCTACAGTGGCTGCCTAACTACAAGTACACTTATCTCTTTAAGATTAGTGATAATACCAATGGTTCTACGGGACAGGGTGTTGTAGGACTCTTTCCTATCACCTTCGATGCAATAGAAATCGCAGCAGACGATGGTAAAGTTGAGTATATCACAACAGTTACTGAGCCCAGCATCACGACGTTTGGTGCAATCTATAATGGCACAAAGTACACATCTTATCAGACTGGTCAAAACGAGTATCTGGCACAAACCAGTCCGAATCAGCTGGATATCTTTGCAACCTTCATGGAGGGAAGCACAGTTAAGACTCCTACTGTTGATGGTACAAGCGGTGCACAGCACGTAAATGTCTTTAAGGTGACTGCAACAGATGCTAGCCTAATCACAGAAGCATCTGTAGCTGAGGCTATCGCTAATCCTGCTATGAGTGTTGATATTTATACAAGATCTGGCGCAGGAACTACCGAAAGTCCATATGAATATAAAAAGGTAACAGATGCCACAACTATTACTGCAGGTATTACCTATTATAAGGCAGATAATAACAGCAAGGTTCCTGGCACAGCTGGATATACAGCAACAACAGCCGTTGCTGGTACTGACTATAAGGTAGGAGCCAAGATAAATGTAACAAACATTACTACAGATGCTTCTACGAACTTCAGCGCAGCTCCTACTGCCGTAACAAGCGTTCCTGGTGAGGATGGTATTGCCAAGAACATCGATGCTCTGAAGCTCACTGGTGTGAAGGCTGGTACTTATGCTATTGAGATTGTGACATATACGGAAGTTACACTTACATCAGGTGCAGATCTTAATGGCTACTATTCAGTAGATGGCAATGGAATCTATTCAAAGCAGACCAGTGGAACATACTCATCTGGTACATACTACAAGCAGAAAAAGACCTACAAAGTTATCAAGGTTGTAGCAGCGCCAGCGCCCTAACCCCTACGGGCTCCCTCGCAAGAGGGGGCTGATAAGGCTAATAGGGCTAGTAAGGCCAATAAGATAATAATTTAAAAAAAAGCAATGAGCGAGCAAGAAAAGAAGAATGGGGCCAATGAGGCAGGAACCAATGGGGCTTATGGGGTCAATAGGACCAATGAGGCCAATGAGACCCAGCCCCAGCGCAAGGCGCTGGAGCCTAGGACCTTCTTGCCTAAAAAGGGCAACTATCGTGGACTCATCGTCTACCAGAAGGCGGAGTGTATCTACGATATCACCTTCTATTTTGCTCATCATTACTTCGTGGAGCGCAAAGACCGCACCATTGATCAGGTGGTACAGGCAGCTCGCTCTGGTAAGCAGAATATCGCGGAGGGCTGTGCAGCAGCCAGCACTTCTGCAGAGACTGAGCTGAAACTGCTAGGTGTGGCTCGCGCCAGCATGAAGGAGACGCTGGAGGACTATATTGACTACCTGCGCACTCGTGACTTGGAGCAGTGGGCGGTGGACGACCCTCGCACGCAGCAGATACAGGAGTATAGTAAGGCGCACAACCGTCCGGAGGACTATACGAAGGACATCGACAAGCGCTCGCCGGAAGCCCTGTGTAACATTGCCATCACGCTGATTTGTCAGTATGATGTGCTGATGGGCAAGCTGATAGACCGCCTGCAGAAGGACTTCGTGGAAGATGGCGGCATCCGCGAGCGGATGACAGCAGCTCGCCTGGGCTATCGCAATGAGCAGAAAGCGCGAATAGTGGAGCTGGAAGCTGAGAACGCTCAGCTAAAAGCTCGAGTAGCAGAACTGGAGGCCGCCCTGCGGCAGAAAGGAGAAGAGCGATGAGAAAGAGAATAGGGGCAATAGGGCTAATGGGGCTAATGGGGCCTATGGGGCCAATAGGGCTGGGGCTAATGGGGCTGATAAGCCTGATAGGCCTGATGGGGCTTATGGGATGTTCCGGCGGCGGAGGCGACGATGCCCCAGGACTGCCCCCGACACCACCTCCAACACCTACGGTAACGGAGACTGCTATCAGCTTCAGCGGAGCTGAGAGCTTGGAGCAGGCCGTGAACAGTGGGGGAAGTGATGGGGCCAATAGGGCCTATGGGACCGATGGGGCTAATAGGAGGGCAGCTGGCACTCCGCTGAGCGAAAAGGCAACGACCTTCAACGTCTGGGGGTATAAGAATATGAGCGAGAGTGATGGTAACTATGGCGGTACACTGGTGGTATTCCCAGGCTACCAGGTTGATTGGAGCGCTAATTCTGCTGCTACGACAACTACGAACAGCAAGGGCTGGGAGTATGTGGGAATTGCTAACCAGACCATTAAGTATTGGGACTGGGGAGCTAAGGCTTATAGGTACTTTGCGGTGACGGGCTGGGGCGGGGCGTCCCCCACACCCCCAGCAACCTATGATGCCACTAAGGCCTATGGGATCGATAAGACCAATGAGACCAATGAGTACGAGATCAGCATGCTGGTTGATGCCAGCCCAGTGATGGATGACGAAGGCAAATATAAAAAAGACGCTACTGATGCCAAGTTGGCCTTAGCTCCTTACTTCTCGCGGTTGTGGTTCTCGACGGGCAATCAGGTGACGTATCCTGACAAGCAGTTTGGTAAACCCGTGACGCTGGAGTTCCTGAAGCCTTACGCGCGCGTGCGATTCCTATTTAAATATTCTACGCCGCGCCAGGGATTTAAGTTGAAGGACCAAAAATTCCGTCCGACAAGCGATGTGAATGCCGAAGAGGCTAATAAGGTGAAGATAGCCCGCAAGGGTACGGTGACTGTCCACTACCCCACTGAGGGACCAGAAATCAAGGAGTGGTACACGGTTGCTGTAGATGCTGATAAATCCACGAGGTTGGAGGCCTTTTCCGAGGACTTTGACCCTGATGATGACACAAAGAATTATACCACCTGTGACAACGGCTGGTACTGGGTGTTGCCAAACGTCACTCAGGGCAGCTATACGCTGACGGTAAAGGTAAACAATAGCGACAGGTCTGTCACGGTGCCAGCACAATATATGCAGTGGCTGCCCGGCTACAGCTACACCTACATCTTCAAAGTAACCGAAGAAGGCGGTGTGGAGATTGGTTGGGTAGAATATGCGATGACGCCTTGGACAGAAATGAAAGTTAGTAAATCGGTGTATAATTGGTAGATGAAGAAAGAAGAGACCATAATAAGAGAAGGTAGGGCTAATGGGGCTGATAGGGCCAATGGGGCTTATAGGGCTTATGGGCTGATTATTGGGCTTATTGGGCTGATGGGGCTTATGGGTTGCTCGAAGGACGAGGCTTCGTCGAAGGAACCGATGGGCTCGACAGAACTGGAAGTGGCAAGCTATGTGCGCTGGTTTGAGGAGGCTGATGGGAGTAATAGGGCCTATGGGGCTAATGGGGCTAATAGGGCTTGGGCGATTCCCTCGGGATTTGCGGCCTATGAGGATGGTGTGCAGCCTATTGGCATTGCCTTTACAAAGGATGGCGAAAACCCGACGATTGGTACGGGTACTGCAGAAAGTCCGAAGCCTATGATTGGCAGCTTCTTCAAGAGTGGCGACAAGTGGCGTACCAACATCAACGAGATTCCGGCAGGTACCTACCAGCTCTATGGCTATATTCCGCATCAGACAGCGATTAACTATAGTATTACGGGTTATGATGGGGCGGCTAATGGGGCCTATAGCACGGGGGCTATTATGACCCTACAGAACGTGCCCACCGTGATGCCTCACGACCTCTGTGTGGTGATTGGTGCTAAGCACGGTACTGACAGAGAGCATGATGGCAACATCGATGGAACTAATCGTCTGCGTATGGGTGATTTCAGTTTTACCACTTCTGCTGAAACTACAGGCAACTACGTCTTCCTGCTCTTCGACCACCTCTATGCTGCTCTGCGCATTAGGATGAAGGTGTATGAAGACTATAACAATCTGCGTACCATCAAGTTGAAGTCGCTCCAACTGAGTACGCAGGCTGATGAAGAGACGACAAAAAAGCGGACTGATATTACCATTAAATTGCGGGCTACTGACGGCAGTGTGAGTCCTATAGAGGAGCTCACCTTCACACCTACTGGTGAGCAAATTGATGGCGGTCTGGAGTTCTGGTCGAGTACCTATGGCGAGCAGCTGACCACTGATTTCAAACCGTTTATCGGTCACTTCATGCCCAGTGGTATCACCAAGCTCATCCTGACCAGCACGTACGACGTGTATGACAGGAAGGGCAACCTGATTCGTCAGAGCTGCAAAGCTACGAACACCATCGTGCTTCAGGAGCTGCTGACAGGACAGACATACACAGAACGTGGCAAACGATATACGATAAACATGACCATTCAACCGACATACCTGTATATGTTGTCGGAGCCGGACTTGGATAATCCGACGGTGGTGGTGAATTAATGGCCGATGGGGCTAATGAGGCCGATAGGGCCAATGAGACCAATAGGGCTAATAAGAGAAATAACGACGATATGAAGATAATGAGAAAGAGCATGGGACTGATGAGGTCGATGGGACTTATGAGGCTGATGAGCCTTGTAGGTCTTATGGGTCTTATGGGCTTGTCTGCTCATGCTCAGATTAAGGTTGGTGGTAATGTGTATGGTGGTGGAAACCATGCTGAGGTACGAGGAAGCACGAAGGTGACGGTAATGGCTGGAGACCTGCAAAAGGTTTTCGGTGGAGCCCGTATGGCGAATGTGAAGGGACATGCGTTCGTTCATATCGACGGTGAGCATGCCACTGACGAAACAACGATCGTTGCTGTCTATGGAGGTAATGATATCTCTGGTACTATCGGTACACCCAAAGCTGTAAATGAACCAGTGCCTTCGGAACTCACAGATGTCATAGCTACTGAAGAAGCCAAGAAAGAGCTTTCCGATGCCGTGAAGCCATATAAGAATGTCGTCGACGATACGTGGAACTGCTATGTTCGCACGAGTCGTTCTACACAAGTGGTGGGCAGCAAGACTGTTGAAAAGTGGCCTGTTGTCATAGGTATGCTCTTCGGTGGCGGTAATGGTGACTTTACCTATACCAATGATGCAGGAGAGCCGCTAAGAGATAATGCAGGAAATTATCTTGCTATGGAGGGCGATGAAGTCGTAGCAGTCAGTGCAACGCCTTTGTCAGTACCCGAAATTGATAAGACCTATCTCGAACTTAAAGGCGGAGAAATCTGCCATGCCTATGGTGGTGGTAACAATGCTACCGTCAGGGTGAACACGACTCTTAACATTGCTAATGAGAGTAGCGACCTCGTGACAATGGCAACGCAATATTTGACAGATAAGGGGGGAACAGAAGTGACACCAACAACCGTAGCTGCTCTATTGGCTCACTTCCAGGAAAAGATAAAACTCAAGAGCTTGCAGATTGACTTAGGTGGTAAGTTTAACTATAACTTTGCCCGTATCTATGGTGGTAACAACCGTGCTGAGATGGCTATCCAGCCGACGTGGAACCTGCAGCAGGGCATCATCCGAGACCTCTATTCTGGTGGTAACCGAGGCAACATGACCAGTCCTGATGGATTATTGCTTGACGTAAACCCTGAGGTTGACGAGAATTTATATGTAGAGAATGTCTATGGTGGTTGCCGTATGGCTGATGTGAAGCCGACGGTGAATGGTGAATATGTGCCCTGTACGAACCTGCCGGGCTACAATTTCCCGGGTGAACTGTCAGCACGAACACTTATCAATGGTGGACATATTGTCAATGTCTATGGTGGAAATGATATCACAGGAACCGTCTATGGCGGTAATGCTGTCGGTATCCATACTACCGTATATGGTGATGTCTATGGCGGTGGTAATGGTGCATACCCATATACAGATTTTACGGAGAAATACCAAAATGACGACATCTATGGTGACTACTGCTTTAATAGTGGTAATAATACCATGAATTCTCTTAAGGCTTTCCGACCTAATGCAGAACAGGTGTCTCTTCATTTGTTAGGAGAATCTAAAACAAACCCAACCGTTATCCATGGTTCCGTGTTTGTCGGTGGTAACTGTGCTTCGCTGGCTGTTAAGAAAAGTCAGCCGTTGGTAGAACTGAAGATAGGTTCTCATGTCATAGCCGATAATGTTTATTTGGGCAATAACGGTGAAGGCATGGTTAGCAAATTTACTTTGGAAAAATGTGCTGAAGAAGGCTTTAACTCTTTAACTCTCACTGACCACACAGAGTTTGAGGGATACATGGACGCTGTTGCTATGACGTTAATGCCAAAAATCGTATTCGACAGTAAAGCTGATGGAGACCGTAACAACTATGAAGAATATTCCAGTTACATTGGCTCCTTCTTCTGTGGAGGTAACGTAGGTAGTATGGCTATCCCAGGCAAGATGACCTTCAACCTGAATCACGGCCTGAATATATATAATAAGTTTGTGGGTGGCTGTAACAATGCCGACATTGCTGCTCAAGAAGGGCTGAATGCTGCCTACAATGGTGGTATCATAGGTTCTGCGGAAGAACGCGACAATTATACTGACGCCTCTGGCAACATCAAGGATCGTCTGGAGATTAACTTCCAGAACATGACCGTATTGCCCAAGCGTTGGAACGATACCTTTGTAGAGATTACCGCTGATGATCTTACTGCTGATGGCAAACTGAAGGAAGGCCAAGAGTATTACACATCCAATCTGCAAGATACCAAGTTTATTGCAGATGGTACGGAAGTTGTGGATCTTAGTGAAACAAACAAAAACAAATATTATAAGAAGACCAGTATTGGTAACACCTTCGAGTGGAATACCGGAAAATATTCTACCGATGAGGACGAATATATCAGCGTATCTAATAGCTCTGTGGATACTAACACCCGTCTGTTGTATGGTAATATCTATGGTGGATGCTATAACAGCGGTCACGTTAATGGTAACGTCGTCATCAATATCAAAGATGATATTGTGAAGAAAGATGATATCTTCGGCGTCGGAAAATCGGGCGTAGATTTTGAAGGCCAGCGTGACGACGTGATGACCTCTGCCATGTATGTCTATGGAGCCGGACATGGTAAAGATACCGAGATATGGGGCAGTACTACCATCAACCACAACAATGGCTACGCCTTCCAGTTGTTCGGAGGTGGTGAGCAAGGTGCAGTAGGTAAGAGGCAGTTAGACGCTAATGGCACGCCTGCTCTTGATACTGATGGTAATTATATTTACGCTTTTGATCCAAAATACAGTACTACTGTAAACCTCAATGGTACTACACCTGTTTACTCTCACGAAGGTACTGTTGAGAATTTGGCAGAAGCTGAATATCTCTATGGTGGCGGTAACGAAGGAATCGTAGCCGGTAATACCCTTGTAAATCTGGGTAACGGACGTATCTATGACGCCTTTGGCGGTTCCAGCGATGCTGACATCCTTGGACATACCGAGGTGTTTGTAGGTCGCCAGCCAGATGGCAGTGGTGGTTACAAAGATGGTTTCCCATGGGTACGCGACATTGTGTATGGCGGTAACGACTTCGGTGGTACTATCCTTGGTGAGTACGAGAATAGCTATAACTTCGAGGCCCGTCTGCGCGACTATGACACCTACAAGACTCAGATACATGGCTACAAGGCTGGTGAGATTCCCGACGTCTTGAAATCCTCATCGTACGTGGAGTACCTGCAGGGACGTGTCGGTTCTATCTTTGGCGGTAGCTATGGTTTCTATGACTATACCAATACTGAGCTTTACGGCACAGGATGTTCTATGCCCAAACAGACTAGTGCCTTTGTGAATATCCGTCCGAAGGACCATGCACAGAACTATCTCCTCCATGCCTATGGTGCAGGTACTGGTCACCCGGGTGTCAGAAGTGACGACGGTGCTCAGGCTCGTAGCTATGTGCTTGTCGATATTCCTGATGGCATGACGAATTTTGGTAATACAGAAGTGTTTGGTGCCGGTAGTTATAATGGTATTGGCATGAACTATACCCCGGAACAGACCTTTGCTGATGGTTTCAACCTTGATAAAGCCTCCGCTGTCATAGACTTGCTGCACGGACGCATCCATAACGCATACGGCGGCAGTTACCAGGAAGGTATCACCCGTCGTACAGTGGTGAATGTTCCCAAGGAGTCCAGCATCCAGATTGACAATATCTTCGGTGGTGCTTACGGCGTTTATATTCTACCACCTTGTGATGTCTATGAGACACAGGTAAACTACAACAATACCAGTGAGGAGGCACAGGTGTTCGGTGCCATCTATGGTGGTAACAACAACGAGCGTCGTTCGCTCTTCACACAGGTCAATATCTCGTCTCCTGTATATAGCAACAAGGAGAAAGGCTATACAGGTACCGTCTATGGTGCCGGTCGTGGTATCGACACCTGGTCAGAGCATACCGAGGTGAACCTGCTCAGTGGTGCCAGGGTATATAATGTCTATGGCGGTGGTGAGATGGGTCACGTGCTTAACTCTGCCAGTGTACAGGCATACATGAATCTGTTTAAAGACCAACCATCACCACAGATAGCAGCACAGGATAAATATTGGAAACAACACGCTTCCGATTTTAATAGTACTGATAATGATACTAAAAATGCAGCTTTGAATCGTTGGCATCAGGACTGGATTGATGCATGGAAGATAGGTAGTTATTACAATCCCGATGGCAACTGGGATAAGTATGCCAAGAACGAAGCTACCAGCCTTGCACATTTCAGCAATCGTCCAGAGCTTGATGACAAGACTGCAGCACAGTTGGATGGTGCTAAGAAGCATAACACCAATGTGATAGTCAAAAAGGGCGCTATTGTCGAAGGCTATGCCTATGGTGGCGGTCTGGGTGATGCTTCTGTTGCACAGACAGGTGACATCTATGGTAGCACCTATGTCGCTGTGCTTGGCGGTGAGGTCAAGAAGGATGTCTATGCCGGAGGTCGTGCCGGAGGTGTTGATAACCTCTTTGGCGCTACAGACTTTACAGTAAGCAGCAACAAGTTTGTCGCTACAGCCAACGCCTATATCCAGGGCGGTACGGCGCGTAACGTCTATGGTGGTGGTTACGAGGGACACGTCGGTCATCATCAAGGCGATATTCATACAACAACAGAAGGAGATCGTCCTGCTGAGGCATACATCGTGATTGGTAAAGCAGGTACTGATACCTTCGAGGAAGGTGCTCCTGCCATCACCCGCAATGTATATGGCGGTGGTGAAGGTGGTTCGGTATATGGCTCTTCTGAAGTAACTATCAACAACGGTTATATTGGGTATAGGTATAAGGCTAATGAGACCAATGAGGCTGGGACCTACGTCGAGGAACTCGACGACCAGAAGCCTGGCGACTTGGAACTCTCAGGAAACGTCTTCGGTGGCGGTTATGTGGTTAACAGTTACGTTGACAGCACCACTGTCAATATGTATGGCGGTACTGTACGTGGCAGCCTTTATGGTGGCGGTGAGATTGGTCCTATCGGACGCGGCACCATGAAGAGTGGCAGTTACACTGGTGCTTTGCAGAATCAAGATGCTTACATCTTCAGGGCCGGTACTACCAACGTCAATATGTTTGGCGGTCTTGTAAAACGTAACGTCTTCGGAGGTGGTCGCGGTAAGGACAGCTGGGGCGGTGATGGTACCATGTATATGGATCCTGCTCTTGTTGCTACGCTCGATATGAAGTGTAAGGGCTTTGTCTTCGGTCAGACCCACGTCAACATTCATGGTGGTGAGATAGGTACTGCAGAAGGCATGGCATACGGCTATGGAAACGTCTTTGGTGGTGGTGATGAAGGTTCTGTATATAGTGCCTATACGACGGAAAAAGGTGAACTGCGTATCGGTAAGAAACCTAACAACAGTAAACGCTATGATAAAGGAGATGAGGGTTATTATTACCGATGGAACGGCACAAATTATGTTGATGCGAATGATGCGACTACAACTACCAAGGTTCTCTCTGAGGACTGTAAGGTGGTGGTAGAGCCTTATGCTAAAGCCTTTGTGGACATGAGCGTCGGTGGTCACTCATATAAAAAGGATGACTATGTAATCACCTCAGACCTCAATACGTTGAAGGGTAAGAACCCTGATACAGGCGCGTGGGAAAGCCCGCTATGGGAAAGTCTTGATTCTCGTGGTATCATCATCCACAATGCCGTCTTTGCCGGTGGAAATATTTCATCCGGTAGTAGTACGCAGAATGCCAACGACAAGACCGTATTTGGTAATGCTACGGCATCTATCCATGATGCCTACAACCGTGACCTTATCACCATCGGTACGGGTCATACCGGTGGTCTGTATGGTGATGGTAACCTGACCTTCGTAGATGGCTACCGCGAGTTGAACATCACCAACTACGGTACCGACTATCAGCATATCAAGAAGCAACTGACCTACGATCAATACAAGCTGCTGCCAGCACGTGAACAAGCTTATTATGAGTTGAAGTATAGTGTTAAGACAGGAAATAATATCTACTGTGAAGCTAATAAAACTACTTATAAAGAAGGTTCTTCACTGCCACAGGACGAGATTATTGCATTGTTTGAAGGTACAGAATATCTGAAAGATGGTAAACCTAATTCAGATTATTGGGAGGAGAGTGGTGTTGTTACTGTCTATGCCGGACGTATTATGAATACCATCCAGCGTGCGGACTTCTGTGGCGTCTTCGGTAGCCGTATGGTGATGAAGGGTGCTCAGGACCGTGTGCCAGAGGAGGTGGATTACACTAACTATACCATCAACCGTGTCCGTGAGGTATCGCTGAACAAGAAACATACTACCGCCAATGATCCGGAAACCATTGTAGTTGACAATAAAACTATTCCCAACCCCAACTACGAGCACGGCAACTACTTCGGTATTTACAGCGTTGTTAACTACCTCGGTGCCCTGACCAGTGATGTGAACTTTGGAAACGACGAAGCAAACACTCAAACCGATGGAAAATGGAAATATGATGTTCGTACTCACGAGAACAAAAACAAAGCTCTTTATGATCCCGACTATGATCCAGCTCATACAACAGTATCACTAAAAGATGGTCTTAAACAAGATGAAAAGGATGCAGCCTTGGCGGCAGCAGATGCTATTGAAGGTGTTACTGTATCAGGTGAAAACATTACTGCCTCTACAGTTGAAGCCTTATATAAATTGCGTTCTATTCAGAATTTGAAGATAGAAGGAGATAAACTCACCAACCAGACCTTCTACGAATGGAAAAAGGTACACCACAAAGAACGCAAGCGCAACAATGGTAGCTGTCATAACCAGTTGGCATTGGCATCTGGTGTATATTTGGAATTGACGAGTGAAGAGAAGCCTGGTGGTACCACTGTAGAAGAGAAAGAGTGGGGACCAATCACAGGTGTTGTAGAACTCGACCTCATTAATGTGCAACCAGGTATCGGCGGTGGTTTCGTATATGCAAAGAATGAGCATGGTAGGCGAATCCCATCAGGTATTACCAACACCACACTGACAGACCTCAACACGGGTGCTGCCAGCCATAAGTACTATAAATATGAACCAGCTGATAATGATAGATATGAGTGGGAAACCTCTGGAAACTTCATTCATAGTACTCAGACCATCATTGATGACTGTTATAACATCAGCAATAGTTATCTAAGCACAAACTTTGTGAAAGCTCACTATTGGTATATTGCTGGTTCTGTATTTGTTTATAACCAGTATATCTCAGCATACACCGGCTCGCCTAATGCGTTTAGTGAGACGGTGGAGATACCTATCTCTATCAGTGCTGCTTCTAATGGTACTATGACGTTGCTTGATGTGCAGCCTAACTATTATGCATATTACAAATCTACCAATACACCGCTTTCTGGCGATCAGAAACTGGTTATTGGCGATGTGACCTATCAGTTGAACGATCCTATCAGCTACTGGGATTATAACAAACTGTCTGCTCAAGAGAAGAATCTGTTTGTCAATGACACTTACGTCACATCTGCAGGCTGTAAGATAGGCAATGATACTATCTATGCTGGCACCGTAATGCGACTTGCTGATTACAATACATATTATGACAGTGCTACTAAGGAAGAAATTGACAAAAAGGAAGTGAAGGCAGTATTCTCAAATGGTAAGTATGTACCATTCGAAGAGATATTCCACTCATCTAACAATATGAGTCACAGCAAGGGTTACCTGCTTACCTATAACATGACGAACCCAGCCGTTTGGGATAAGTGGTACACACCAGTTAATGGAGGAGATAAGAAACAAAAAGATGGTGACGGCTACGAAGACGGACCTACCTATAGTTTGAAGATTACTACAGGTGGTAAACTTCTCGGTCAGCAAGACTATGACATCAATGCGATAATTCCAGAGAAGACGGTTACTGATTATAATAAGCTTACGACGAATCATTCGAGTGATATTCCTGGTGGGCAAGCTGTATTTACAGCGGCTTATCTGGTAACTAAGGAATGCACTTCAAACAACCAGCATTACTACCCAGGTGCACCGGTATCAGCAGAGATATCAGGATGTACTGTAGCTGCTTACGTCAGCACCGCTACTATCCAGTTATCTCCAACAGAGTATATCTATGTCAACGACCTGATGACAGAGGCACAGAAGGATAAGTACAAGACTGATTATTCATCATTGGCTGCTGACATTGAAGCAGTTGTTAAGCCTGCTTATATCTGTACCACAGCAGGTAAGTATGGTGGTAGCTACTATGAGGCTGGTAAGAACTATCGTGGATTGGAAGCCTATAGCGCTATGTCAGAAACAGATCGTAGTAACTTTAAGTTCAACTACGATGCTCTTGATCTGCTTATTGATTCATTATACAGCGGGCCAGAGGGTAAGAAATATCAGTATGATGGTGAAGGTTATACAACACCAGAGCAGGCTACTCAAAATCCTGCAACCTACTCACTGCCTACTCCTATTGACTATACTGCGACATATAATGGTAGTGCTATAACGTTGCCAACAGGTGTTTCTGTAAATATTATCGGTTTGGATGATCCTGTCACTAAGCTGAACACAAATAACGAACTGATGAGTACGGAATTCGAGAAACTTCCTAACGAGCAGCGTCACTATACTCCTATAGCAGTGGCAGCAGCAGGCGGTGAGTACCATGTTGTCAAAAATACCTTCATACATGGTTATGAGGCTTTCGCTGTGGGTACTACTATCGATGATGATAAATATACAGAGTTGCTAAAAGATGAAAAGACTAATATCATTACACTCACCTTCCCGAGTGCAGAAAAGGACCAGACCTATTACTACTGTCGCGAACGCGAAGGATATAAGATAGGTGAAAAGGGTGAAGGCGTGGCTGTTAACTCAGCAGCTAACGTAACTGGTGCAACTGGCGGCAATTACGAAATCGGAAGTACAGTTCCGTTGGGTGTGGTTATCGATGCTACCCAATATGGTAAACTGCCTAACTATCAGAAGAACTTCACCATCCACGGCACGTCTCCTAAGGAGACAAGTACGTTGTATGTGGCACGTAATGCTGACATCAATGACCTCTCTACAGAAAAGATTATCACCGTCATATATAAGTATGACTACGAAGAGAGTGATGAGTCTGGTGAGCATATCACACCTGTCACAGAGCGCCATGTGGTGAACATCCACATCAACTTCAAGAGTGGTGTTCCGACAGTAGAAGACATCAATCCACCTACTATCGTACTGCCAGGAACCGGTATCACTATGCGTGTACCTACAGTAACACCTGGTGCATACGAAATCACCGGTGGTGGATGGGAAATCTTCGAGAAACCAAGCGATGCCGAGAGTCATATCAATGGTGTGCCTTATACACCGTCTGTCGATCCGCTCTACTGGTATCAGGATGGCTTCTATCTGGCATACTATGCTAAGACGTACCTGGGCAAGACATACTCTAACCACGTTCCTGTCAGCGTAGCTAACTACCACGACCTGAAGCGCGTGATGGACGATAAGCAGAACCACCTGCATGTCGATTATGACCGCACACGTCTGAAGCGTGACTCTAAGATTTACATCAACGACTACAGCGCAAGTTCTGAGAACGGTCTCGATCTGTTCAAGAACTTCTATGACCTGAGCATACTTGAGAATCCATCTGTAGATTCAGAAGGTCTTATTAATTCTGGCGATTTCATTGGTCATAAGCGACTGAATAACAGTACTGCAACAGGTACAAACATATATGATGGTTCAACGAATGTCAAGGGTGTCAAGGGTGGACAGAACCTTGAGTTCTTCCTGCGTACGGATATCGATTATCCTGATAATCCGGAATCTGACGATTGGGCATCCATCGGTACTGAAGCACAGTGCTTCGAAGGAACGCTCCATGGCGATGGCCATACCATCCGCGGTCTTGACCACTCGTTGTTCAACAACCTCTGCGGTAGCGTCTATAACCTCGGTGTTACCGGTAGTTTCAATGAGGCAGGTGTGGTCAACAAGGGTTCTGGCTATGTGGAGAGTACTTGGGTGAAGACCACCAATAATACGTCATTGGGAACGAAGCCATACGCCGTATTCGGTAATCCTACTGATGGCAGTGGCTATCAGGTTGTCAACTCATACTTCTGGAAAGAAAATAAGAACCTCTATACCACAAGTGATAATCCTGAAGTTGATGATGACGCAGAGGACATCACCTCCGGTGGTGGTCGTGGTACAGCTCGTGCGATGTCTGCCAAGGAGTTCTATAATGGTACGGTAGCCTACAACCTGAACAACTTCTACCTGTTCAAGCGTTATAGCGACCAGAAGGTGACATCAGGCGATGAGAAGCAGAAGTACAGCTACTTCACCATTGGCGATGATGACAAGTTAGTGCTGCAGAACAACCACTACTATAACGCTCATGCAGACCTCTGCTCTACTGGTTATGAGGACAAGGAACACAATGTTATCATGTACGTTGAGGACCGCTTTGCCGATGGTGACTTCCGTTATGCAGGAGGTACCATTCCTGATACAGAGGATGAACGTTACTACACCTGGACGGTTACCGATCCCGATACCGACAAGGAGACAGTAGAAAGCAGCTACTTCCCCATCTGGCCTGACGACTATATCTACTTCGGACAGAAGCTGACCTACGGTTGGGCTGCTGAGGCTCATCAGAATGTACCTACCGCTGTGGTACGTGAGGACGGTCGCCTGTCAACGGGCAGTGATGCTAACCGCGTCTATCGTGCTCCGGCATACTACCGCTCGAAGGAGATGGGTGTGGCTCACTTCAACCCACAGGTATATCTGGCTCAGAAGGAGAGACTGACTACAGAACAGATAAAGGCTCATGTAACTGCTCGTGAGGCTTATCCTAACATGACAGCTATCGACTTCAAGGGACACTACTATGGGGCTAATGAGACCTATGGGGCTTATGGGCTGGGCTTGAATGCCCAGACTGGGCAGTTCTACGCTCCGCTGCTTGACGATGACGGTCTGCTGAGCATCCAGAACTGTGACGAGACGCAGAACCTCGTGGTTTATGCTCCATCTGCAGATGCTAATTTGAAGACCCACGATGTGCTGAATGGTTACTTCACAGAACCCATCTATGATGAGCACTATGACAACTCTATGAAATATCGTCTCGTGGCTGAGGCATCTGCTGCAAGTGTTCATGGTCACCTCGTTCAGAGCAACCTGAAGGCTATCAACGACCACCTGCTCGTAGATAGACAGGACTTCAATGCACCTATTGGCTACAGCTTCGATGCAGACCACCTGATGTGGTATCAGCGTATCCCTGCAGACAAGGAGTATGTTGACACCGAGAAGGGATGGCAGGATATCAGCTTACCGTTCACAGCAGAGCTGGTAACCACCAACCAGAAGGGTGAGATTACCCACTTCTATAGCGGCAGCAGCGAGAGCGAGAATGGTACTGGTACGAAGAAGGGTCATGAGTACTGGCTGCGTGAGCTGACCAATGGTGAAACGATGACTTTGAAGCCAGCAACCACAGATGTCGTGGTGGCTAATTTCCACTATCCTAATGCAGCAGGTGATGGTAAGACAGTTGAGAACTCCTTCCTGTGGGATTACTACTATAAGAACGAGTCTGTCCACGACCAGCAGCAGGATGCGAACAGCGATATCTACTTGCAGTATCGTCATTACTATGAGACTCCTCGCTCTTACGCCAACTATCCGCTGCTGAAGGCCGCTACCCCGTATATCCTCGGATTGCCTGGTGATACTTATTATGAGTTCGACCTCAGCGGTAAGTTCCGTGCTGAGAATACGAAGGTAAGCATTCCTCAGCTGGGCAAGCAGATTATCACCTTTGCTTCAGCAACGGGTGCTACAGTCGGTGTCAGCGATGACGAGATGAGCAAGGGAACGGTAGTGACGTATGGTGGTAACGACTATACCTTCAAGCCAAGCTATATGAACGAGACGCTGGAGGCTGGTAGCAACAGTTATGCGCTCAATGCCAATGGCAGCAGCTTTAACAAGGTTGCAGCATCTACGAATGTTAGCGCCTTCCGTCCATACTTCACGGTTGCTGCTTCGCCAAGTCCTGCTCCGCAGATGCCTAAGCAGATTGTCTTCGGTACTTCGAGCAGCCTGAACGATGGTCCTGAGACCGTTCTTAACGGCGAACTCGAGATCTATGCGAAGGATCATAAGATTATCACCACGTCGCACCTCAAGGAGCCTACGATCATCAGCATCTTCAATGTTGCCGGCATCTCGCTTGCCAACTATGTGCTGAAGTCTGGTGAGACCATTGAGACTCCTGTCCATAGCGCTGGCGTCTACATTGTGAACAAGAAGAAACTGTTTGTAAAATAAAAACCACAGATTACACGGATTACATGGATTATACGGAATATATAAAAGATATGACACACAATATGACCGAAATGATTGTAACTGAAAGAAACACATATAGCGAAACAGAATCAGCGCATTGCCATACCGTTGACAAGGAGATGGCAAGGTGTACCCAAGGTGTAGGCAAGGTGTACCCAAGGTGTACCCAAGCTCTAGGCAGGCTCATGAGTATGCTTAGGAGCAGCTTAGGAGCAGCTAAGGAGCAGCTTAGAGTATGGCTAGGAGCAGCCTGGAGTATAACCCTGCTTCTGGCTCTGATGACTTTCGGAACCACAAATGTTTGGGCGCAAACCGACTTGTCGGGAGTGTATTATATTGCCAGTGGTGGTCTGGGAGAGAATAATGGTAAAAAGACCACCTACAACTACAATTCTTCCAATCCGACCAATAACTTCTATCTGTGTCCTACGGAAGGGTGGTGCTATTTCGCTTCTACTGAGTTGTCCGAAAACGATTTCTCAAGTTCAGATACTGGAAAGCCCTTCCTTACCACGTATAAATGCAGGGATGGTGTATATGATGCTATCAATAAGGCTGTGTGGGTTATTGAAAAAGCGCCCAATTCAAATTACTACTACATCAAGCAATGGAATACAAACAATTATCTGGTTGCTAATGGCATAATACGTACGACCAGCAGTGGTTGGGACCGTATGCGTATTCACCTTGAAGAAGTGACTAATCCCAGTGATAAAGGTAACAATATTTTATTTAACATATATGATTACACAAAGGATAACAAAACCTACAAAGTTATCCAACCAATTGGAATAGATGAACCTGCAAAGGGTTTTCACGATAAACATAACACCCATAAATGGTTGACCGTCAATACTGGTAACTATAATAATCTTGTTGGTAATAATGACAAAGGAAATGGTCCTGAAGGTTTTGTAAATACTGCAGGTATCGTAGGTATATATACTGAAGACGATGCCAACGCCCCGTTCTATCTTGAAGAAGCTCGTGTAGCTCGTCCAACCTTCTCGATGAATGCCGCAGGAGATGTAACCATAACAGTTCCAAGCGGTACGACCGTGCATTATACAGTGAACGGAACAGATCCTACAGCAGAGAGTACAACATATTCAGCTGCTATACCTGCTGCAGATATACCAGCAGGACAGACCGTTAAGGCTATTGCTGTTCCTAATGCTCCAACGGATAGACTTCCTTCTGTTGTTGCTACCTTGCCGCTGATTACTTATCACATCGTTAACAAGTCGAATGCCATCGCTGTCAGCAGTAGTGCTATCAGACAGTTAGCAGGAACACCTTTGAGGAATGGAAATACTGATGCCAATGATGATGGAATTACAGATGGCTACAATGACATTCCAGAAGGACTGCGTAGCCCATATATCTCTGATGAGACGATAACCTTCTACACGATGGAGGGCGACTTTGATGCCAGCAAACTTGATAACGAGCACATACTCACCACGGGAACACCTGACGAGAGTGCTAACATCTATGTGACCTATTCGACGGATAATTTGGGCGATAAATTCCTGCATCTGCAGATGGCTCGTCCGATGAACCTTAAATACGAGAACCCAACTAGTACATGGAAGTACCTCTACGAAGATAATGGAAATATTAGTTACGATGCTTCTGACGCTGCTACCATAACGACCAATAACCACCTGTGGTATATTGGTGGTCGTGATGTTCCAGACCCATACGATGTGTTAGTAAAGAATTCAACGAAGACGACAAACTTACAATATGCTTCGTCAACATTCTCCTTAGGTGCAGGAGGAGAGTCTTATGTACTTACCGGTGACACCGATGTTGATGGAGTCCACCATAACATTACCCTGAAGAATTTTACCAGCGGTGAATCATTTACCATTCAGGTTAATACCGTTGAAATACCTACCAGTTATTACTTGATAGATAAGAAAGGTAAACAAATCTTTGGTCCTAAAGAAAGTACGTCTGACTTGATGATTATACCAAGCGAATGGAGCAGTCCATTGGCAACGTATCACTATTGGAAAAGCAGTTCTTTTGAAGAAACATCGTCAGGAACCTATATACTAAAGGAAGGTCAGGTAGAGTTAACCGGTCTTGCCGAACTTGGGGAGAATGAACATGTTTACATCACCTACGATGTAAAAGATGATATAGACCTCGATGGTCGCGACCTCCTGAATAAAAGAGGCGGTGCCCTTGGCGCTACCTATAGGTTGAAGTTCACAGATGGTACAACCTTCAAGCAAGAAAATGGTAAGGACGGCATTAATAATGATGCAACCAAGGCTGTCTATCCTTATAGCAATGGTGATGCATCGCTCTATGTCTATGGTGAGGACCAGTGGACAACCCAGTTGGCAAGTGGTGCAAGTACCCGTAGCCGCTGGCTGTGGTATTTGGAGCCTGCCAAAGATGTGCTCGACCCATATCACGTAAGGGTTTCGTCATATCAGAGTCAGACGAATTATAAAAATCCTACGACAAATGAAGTAGTAACAAACTTCCACTCCTATCTGCGTACCTATAAGCCAGAAGGGTATAGCGGAGTAGTGACAGGCGTTACGAACAATAACCCTGAAGCACAAGGCCATCCAGCAAGTGCTACAGCAGAGACCAACCTCCCAGAAGGTAGTGAGTATATGCTGTTGGGAACAGATTTGAGCAACCTGAAACTGGTGACTGTCGATGCAATAGATGGTTCTCGTCGTACCGTCAACTCCTTCGAACAATACTGGAAGAACAATCCTACGGTGCAAGGGAAGTTGACAACTAAAGTGACTACGGCCGGACGTGATGTGACTTTGTCAGATGCGCAAAAGACAGAGATAACAGGTTGGGGTTGGCACGTTTACAAGGAATATGCCAATTCTGCTCCTTGGATGCATAATAATGATGCCAATCACACTACCAGTAAGAAATTCCTAAAGGAAGAGCATGCCTATCAGACCATTAGCATGGGTGAGACCTTCTCATTGGAGGAAACGGCTATTGACCCTATGCTTATCCTGCTTGACCAGCATGGATGGGAGATAGCACGTGTCAGACTTCCAAGTGGTCCTGATGACCCGAAACGTGCTGAGCGTTATGCTGCAATCCATAAGTACAGCAGCCCGATGGTAAAGGCTTATCACTATTACAAGACAGCTTCAAAGGAGCCTGGTTATCATAAATATAAGGTTGATTTGGAAAGTCATGCCACAGAGAAGGATGATCCTACAAAGGAATATACTTCTGAAGCATTGGGCGTTTTAGTAGATAATGTTGGTAACCTTCCTGACTACGGAACACAGGCCCTCGTCGGTGGTAAGGAGCGTGACTGGTATGTTACCTATGATGTAAAAACTGAATATGCCAGTGCCTACACTGGTGCTGCGACAGAGGGTGGGACATCATCTGTTCCGTATCTGGTAAAGCAAGGTGGTAAGTATGCAAAAATAAATGGAACCTCTCTCGAGACGGAGGAAACTGAACCTAATATAGAGGATGTTCCACAAGAACTACGTTGGTACGTAAAGCCTAACTTTGACATAGACGCAGAGATGGGTTATCTTTATGCAGGTGAAACAGATGCTCAAGAAGAAGCAGAGAGTAAGGATGCTACTGAAGCAGCTTATTACGCTGCCGGCAAGAACGGCTTCGACCCCTATAATGTGCAGATACAGAGTGTATTAAATACTGACCGTTACTTCACTGCCAATACCACAGGTTCGACAGTCACCAGTTTCTGGGAAGGTAATTCAAGCAGTATCTCCCTGCAGAACATGGGAGTAAAACAGTCTAATATTATGGGTCTTGACCAGACCAAGATGAAGATTACCAATGCTACCTTTATGGTATTGGACGACGGTAACGGCAATATGCGTCTGGTTCCTCGTTTCGACAATACCAAGGTGATGCAGAACTTCACCACACTTGCTGCACCTGGAGAGGCGGCAGCGGCAGATGATAAAGGGGTAAGCAGTCAGACAATCTTCTTAACCAAAGTACCTGAGGTTGTCAACAACTCTTCAGAGATTACCGTTATGGGTGGTACCTATCTGCTGTCAAGCTCCTTCTCCGCCTCTGGCTCTATTGGCACCGCCAACGCGCCGTTCACTGGTACTATTGAGGGTCAGATTGGTAGCAGTTTCGACGTTTCTGCTCCTTTCATTGCCTACGCTCAGGATGCAGTCATTAAGAATGTGATTATTGAGAGTTCCAGCGTCAGCAGTGGTAATTCTACTGCTGTAGTAGATGAAACAGAAGTAACAGCCCTTGGCGCCATCTGTAATGTGGCACAAGGCAACACCCGTATATACAACTGTGGTATCAATGGCGGCAGTGTTAGTGGAAGCGCAGATTATGTCGGTGGTATCGTAGGTTTGCTGGATGGCAGCGCACGTGTCATCAACTGCTACAGCTATGCTGATATCACGGGAGGTAGCACCGTTGGTGGTATTGTAGGTTACAACAATTATGAATCTAAGTCAGACGACCTTAGAACCATGGTGATGAACTGCATGTTCTACGGCAATATCACCAGTGGCAACAAGGCTCCTATTTATAATGGTAAGATGATTTCCAACAAGGATAATAAAGGTTTGGGTAACTACAACTACTTCCTTGCTGAACAACCATACGTACAGAACAATCAGATTGATACCTACAACTGTGCCTTGATGGCAGAGGAACGTTTCCTGAATCGCTTCGAGTTCTTCCGTCTGCTGATGAACAGCCATCTCGAATTGGCAGGATGGTATGCTACTGGCAATTATGACAAGAGCGAGATGATGAAGTGGGTATTGGAGACGGCAGATAGAACAATTGATAATCCGAAACCTTATCCAGTACTGAAAGCTCCTGGAAAATATCCATCCATTATCAACTATGATGCAGATAATGCGGAAGATTTTTCCGAAGATGATGAGACAAGGAAGACACAACGTAATCAAGGCCGTAAATTTGGTACGCTGTCTGTGACTGTTCAGATGGGAGATGGCGCACAGTTTACCAGACCTGATGGTGCAAGCATTACCGATGGTAGCCTTTCCCTGCCTATCACGGATAAAGACTATGAACATTTCAACTTCAACTACCGCAAGGTACAGTTGCCATATTATAACGATGTGGGTACAAAGAACTATACTAAAAACCGTGTGGTAACAGGTTGGAAGATTACTTCTATCGAAGGTGGTACAACGGGCAGTTATACCACAGGAGATGATGCAACAACTGATACAGAAGGTATTATCACTAAAACTCCTTACAACTTTGCTGACCGCAAATGCACCAACAAGGACCTTTACGGTACAGGCGGTAGCAACCGTATTTTCAACCAAGGTGCCTATTGGGATGTGCCCGAAGGGGTGACGGCCATCACCATCGAGCCCTACTGGGCTAAATGTGTCTATCTGGCCGACCCCAATGCCGACAAGGTGTATAATACGGTAATGGAGTCCGGATACGATGTACCCAACGTTGGTGGTGGTGAGATTTACAAAAATGGCAACAGCTATCCTATTGCTGGAGAAAACCAAGTGGTTTACACCACTATGGGCAATGCAATCGCAAGTTCGGGAACGGCACTTTTCTCGGGGGGTGATGCAAATTCTCACTCCGTTTATGACTATGCCGTGGTGCTTGTGGGGAATTATCATCATTATAACTCCATCGAAGCAAGTAAAGCCAAACCCTATACGGTGACTTCTATTGACCTTGATGGCGACAACGAGCCCGACTACTCCTATATGCTGCGTTTCAACGGTCGTACTGAATGTCATCCTGTAAGAACCGACTTCATCAATATCCCTGGCCTCGGTATGGCTCAGAAGTCCACCGGCGGCACAGGCTCGTACAACTTTGGTATCATGATTCCCAAAGGATGGTTCGAGGGTACCAACACCTCGCTCTTCCGGTTCACCCAGTTTGAGTATGAGAATTCTGCCAGAAGCGAGACTGATGCCCTCATCCTGCAGGGCGGCGTTATGGAGCAATGGGTAAGCTACAACCAAAAAGGCAGATCAAACAAGATACCATACATCCATGTGGGAGGCAATGTGTGGTTCAAGGAATTCCATACTGGCTGTCACCAAGATAAAAACCAAACAAGTGGAGGAAATCGATTCCAGCCAACTAAACACTCACCCATATCAGTTACTGGTGGCGATTTCGATGAGTTCTACCTCACGGGACTTTATGTAGCCAATGCTGGTCTCGACAATTACGCAGACAATGCCGAGTGCTACATCAACGGCGGCCGCTTCGGCACTGTCTGTGGCGCAGCCATGGAGGGCATTGGTAAAGCCGATGGTGCTAACAACACCGGTAATATCGTATGGCAAATACAGAATGCTGATATCCACGAGTTCTATGCTGGTGGTCTCAATGCAGCAAAGCCTGTGACGGGTAATCTTAGTACTACCATCACTGACAGTTATGTTGACATCTTCTGTGGTGGACCAAAGTTTGGTGATATGAGTGCTAACAAGACCGTTCACACAAAGGCTACAGGTTGTACCTTTGGTACCTATTTCGGTGCTGGTTATGGTGGTAATTCATACAGCCGCTATGCACCTAGTAACCAAAATAATGTAACAAATATCGAGTGGAACAATTGGCTTAATGGTCAATACAAACAGGAATATAATGCTACCTATGGTGGTGTCTCTACCCAGTTTAACTATCAGTTCCTGCCAATGTCGGATAACAAGACCAATGTGGCTCGTATCTTGATTGATTTCGTCAAGTTCTCATTGGCAACCACACGTAATGTGACATCTAATCTCACGGGATGTACGGTAACAGGTAACTTCTATGGTGGTGGAAGCCTTGGTAAGGTTGATGGTAATGTGACCTCCACACTTAACAACTGTAAGGTGAAAGGTAGTGCGTTTGGTGCAGGTTTCTCTGGCACATTGCCTACCGTAGAGGTTGATGCTATTGGTTTTGAAATAGAGCCTTTATATTATGAGGCAACAGGTACCTATCGAACTGGTGTAAAGTATAAGGAAAATGATACTTATAAACCAATAACTTACAGATGGGAGAAAAAGACCGGCAATAGTTGGATAGATAAAACGAATCATATCCTATACACTACTGAGGATCTGACCACCCTTGGTACCGTAACCGGCCAGGCAACACTGAACATAGAAGGTAACACCTTGGTGGAAGGTTTTGTCTTTGATGCATCAGGTAATCCTACCACTCAGACGGGTGGCGTGTTTGGTGGTGGTGACGCATCAGCAGCCTTGGGAAATACCGAGGTCAATATCAATGCAACTGGCCTACAAGCAGGTTCTTCCTACAATGCCTATAATGTGTTTGGTGGCGGTAATGTCGCCAGCGTAGGTGGAACAACCACGGTAAATGTTACCCAAGGTACAGTAAGTCAGCGCGTATTCGGTGGAGGTAACGAGGCTGACGTAAATACCAATGCTAATGTGGTGATGAGCGGTGGTACTGTATTACAGGGTGTTTATGGCGGTTGTAACACAGAGGGAACCATCGGTGGTCATACCGAAGTAACACTTACTGGTGGAACCGTAGGCTCCAACTGGGGTGAGACAGCTCCAAACCCGTTGCCCGACGTTGTCTTTGGTGGTGGCTTGGGTGAACCGACACTTGTCAGTGGCGATGTGATTGTGAATATTGGTCGTGAGAAAACAGGAAGCGAGTCAGACCATACAGGCACAGCCATTGTCTGGGGTAACGTCTATGGCGGTTCGGCTTTGGGTAATACCAATGCCACCAAGCCTGCTGATGCTCTCGTCTTTGATGCAACAAAGAAGACGGACGTCAACCTTTATGCTGGTACTATCAATGGTAACGTCTTTGGCGGTGGCTTGGGTAGAAAGGCTGCTGCAGCTATAGGCACAGAAGGTCAAGAAGGATATGTCGCTCCTGTAACAGCTGTTGAATCTTTCGTAGGAGGTAATGTAAACGTACTGCTCGATGGTGTGAAGTTTGTACAGTCGTTCACTGGAGAGGGTGAGAACCGTATGCCTCTGACTGCCCAAATCTTTGGTGCTAACAACCTCAATGGTACGCCAAAGGGACATGTCAAGGTACAGGTAGAAAGGACAGTAAATACAGATGATGAAAAGAATGCCCTGAAGGAAAATCCTGCAACTGCGCTTGAGGCTCGTACTACTTACGATGTAGCAGCGGTTTATGGTGGTGGTAACCAGGCAGACTATATACCTGTGGATCCTACACCTGAGACACAACTGAATGATACAGAGGATTATGCAGAAGTTATTATCAGGGGTTGTGGTGCGACAAGTATAGAATACGTCTATGGCGGTGGTAATGCTGCTGCCGTGCCAGCTACTCAGGTTACTGTCGAGAGTGCTTACATCATTCATCAGCTGTTTGGTGGTGGTAATGGTAAGAGTACAGCTACTTTCACGAATCCAGGTGCCAACATCGGTTTATACAATAATGGCGCAACTGAATATGGTACTGGTAAAACCAAAATAGAATTGATAGGTGGTCAGGTACATGAAGTATATGGTGGTAGTAATACGTTAGGTAACGTACGTGGCGGTACTTCACTGAAGAGAAGTGATTCAAACGACTGTACCTTGAAGATTGGTGCAATCTATGGTGCCGGACAAGAAGCACCTATGGATGGTGATGTCAATATCATTCTGGAGTGTATGCCAAAGGAATACGTTGCTCAGGTGTTTGGTGGTGCGAAGAATGCAACCATTAATGGTAATGTATCTCTGACGGTTACCAGTGGTAAGTATGGTCAAGTATTCGGTGGTAACAATATAGGTGGTAGTATCAACGGCTCTATCACGGTGAACGTCTATGAGGACGGCTGTGAGCCTCTGATTATCGGTGAGCTCTATGGCGGCGGTTACAACGCACCTTACTCTATCTGGGGATGTAACGATGAGGATGGAGATGGAACATGGACTCCTAATACTCCAGCAGGGAATCCACATGTTCCAGAAACAGATAATGCTATTTCGGTGAACGTCTTTTCTTGCACCTCTGTCGGTAAAGTCTTTGGTGGCGGTTTTGGTGCGCCAGCTAAAGTTGTGGGCAACACGCATGTATGGATTAACACGATGCAGGGTATCGTCGGTGGAGAAAAACAAACATATTCGACAGAACCAGATGTGCTCATCGGAAAGATAGGCCAGGTTTATGGTGGTGGAAATGCTGCTCCAATAAAGGGCGATGTCACAATTGATATTGGTACTGCAACGGTTAATAAAGAACATTCAACAGGTAAAGATGCTGAGAATATTGGTGTCAGAATCATTGACGGCACCGACTATCTTGATGCTACATCAAATACAACAACCTCGATTACAGCAGGTATCTACGGAGGTGGTTTCTCTGCTGACGTAGATGGTAATGTTACTCTGAATATCGGTACGGTCAGCCAGAACCAGGGTATCAACATCGGAGGTGACATCTTTGGTGGCGGTTTCGGTGCAACTACCCATGTTACTGGTAATGTCGTCGTGAACATTGGTGCTAATGCAGGAACAGAGGAATCTCCGAGTTACGTTGGTTTTGCGAACATCACGGGTGATGTCTATGGTGGTAGTGCTCAGGGTAAGGTCAACTCTTATCTTAACAACAGCGTAGAGACAGCATCAGAAGATAAGACAACCCATGTGAACTTCTATGGTGGTACCATTAATGGTAATATTCATGGTGGTGGTCTGGGTGACTTGGCAAGTTTAGGCGATGGACACGCAGATGTTGCTGCTGACGTCTATGGTCCTGTTACCGTGACGATGGAAGGTGGTAGCGTTTATAACGTCTTTGGTTGTAACAATGTACTGGGTACTCCAAAGAATACAGTAACAGTCAAAATCAATGGAGGTACGGTTAACCATAGCGTATATGGCGGTGGTAACCAAGCTGCTTATACACCAACAGCAAGCAACACAGATTATCCTGCTGTGAACATCATCAATGGTACCATCACAGAGAATGTCTTTGGTGGTGGTCTGGGTACGACGGCAACGGTTACAGGTAATCCACACGTAACGATGGCTGGTGGCGAAGTGAAGATGTCTGTTTATGGCGGTGGATCTTTGGCATCAGTAGATGGTAGTACAAATATTGTTGTTAATGGTGGTACTATCGGAACAGAAGGTCAAGGTGGCGCTACATACGGTAACATCTATGGCGGTGGCTTTGGAAGTGACGAAAACGTCAGAATAGGTCTTGTTAAGGGTAATACTGAAGTTACTGTCAATGGCGGTACTATTCTCCATAATATATATGGTGGCGGTGCATACGGTTCTGTAGGTACTTATACTTATAAGACTGAAGATGCTAATGCGGCTATCAATACTCATACAGAAAACACTGGTAAGGCTACTATCAAGATTAAGGGTGGTACTATCGGTACTAACGGTAAAGAGAATGGTATGATATTCGGTGCCTCTCGAGGTGATATCGCAGCACCAGATGCTATCCAGGACAATATGGCATGGGTCTATGATACGGAAGTCATTATCGGTACTGAAGGCGATGAAGAGAATGTAACATCTCCATTGATTAAAGGTTCTCTTTATGGTAGCGGTGAGAACGGACACACTTTCCACGATGCTAAAGTAATCATCTATAGTGGTATGGTGGGTATAGCAGAGGGTTCTGCTATTACCGATGATAATGGTACTGAGGATACCTCGGATGATATTACATATTCAGGTGCGGCATATCCATATCGTGGTAACGTCTATGGCGGTGGTTGTGGTACAGACAAGTACTATTCTTCTGGTACAGCTCCGGAAGGACATACTATACATGATGGACAGGGTGACAAATACAATAAAACGGCAGGTATCGTTGGCGGAGATGCTACGGTAACTATCAGTGGTGGTCACGTAGTCCGCAACGTCTATGGTGCCGGTGCTATGGGTTCCGTAACAGGTAAGGCTACTGTTAACATCAGTGGAAAGTCTATTATCGGTGCAGACGGTAGCGGTGGCGGTTATATCTATACTGCTGCCCGAGGCAATGAAGGCATGGCTGATGACTGTGCTACTGTTGGTAGTACAGAACTGAACATTAGCGGTGGTACTGTCTGGGGTAGTGCCTTCGGTGGTGGACAGTTAGGTACCGTTAAGGGTAGCGTTGCTGTCAACGTCAGCGGTGGTGTTGTCAAGAACGATGTCTATGGCGGTGGTGCCTTGGCCAATACCAATACGGATAACTGGGATGGCGATGGCAGCATTCAGTATGTTGCATTAACTGTTAAAGCAGAGCCTACCGCAGAAGAGTTGGCTACAGGTGTATTAAAGACAAATGAGACTCCTGTTGCGGGATATTTCACAGAATCTGCTGGTAACTATACCCGTATTACGAATCCAGATGCCAAGGCCAATGGTAGCACAACTTACTACAAGAAAGCAATTAATGGTACTTGGGCTGATGAAAAGACGTCAGCAAGCAATACTACGACAGTCAGTCTGAAGGGTGGACTTATCGGCAACGCTTATGGTGGCGGACTGGGCAACTCCACGACAATGGCTAATGTGTATGGTGATGTCACCGTAACGGTGAATGAAGGTGTAACAGATCCTTCAAAAGGCATTGTGTTCAATCAACTAACAGAACACCCCGTGATTGGTGGAACAGACTATCCTACACCTGTAATGGGACGTGTCTTTGGTTGTAACAACTACAATGGAACGCCTACGGGTGACGTAACTGTTCATGTCTATTCTACCCGACAGATAAAGAAAGACACTGAGGGAGAAATTCTTCCTGGTCATGGTTCAACCGACCGCAAGTTCTCTTACGAAATACAGTCTGTCTATGGTGGTGGTAACCAAGCAGATTATCTGCCAGCTACAGGCAAGAAGAGTCATGTCATCATCGAAGGTTGTGAGGAAACTAGTATCGAGAAGGTCTATGGCGGTTGTAACTCAGCTGTTATTCCTGAAACAGATGTCTTGATAAAAGGATGCTACGATATCGGTTATGCCTTTGGTGGTGGTAATGGTGGTCGACCTATCAAGAAAGAAGATGGAAGTTGGCATGAGAATGAAGGTGCCATTGTCATTGGTACTGCCAGAATTGAATGCCAAGGCGGTAAGATTGGTCAGGTATTCGGTGGTGGTGACTCCAAGGGTAGTTGTGGTAGCACGGCTCCTTTTATTCCTGAACAAGGTACTGGTTCCTGTCCATTGTGGATTACCAGACTTTATGGTGCGGGAAATGAGGGTGATGTTTCTCACGTTAATATTATCTTAGCTGCATGTTCAGGTAATGCCATCGAATATGTTCACGGCGGCTCTTATAATGCTCATGTTCACGGTAATGTAAATCTGACTATTACCAGTGGTATCTTGAAGAATGTGTATGGTGGCAACGACTCAGAAGGTGGTATCGAAGGTGACATCACGGTTAACATCGAAGAAACCGACGGTTGTAATCCTATCATCATACAGAACCTTGTAGGTGGTGGTAACGAAGCTGCTTATCCCGGCACGTTGAAGCCTAGTGGTGTGGAGACCCCAATTGACAAGCATGGTAAAATCACGGTGAATGTCAAGTCTGCTACCCGCATCGACAACATCTATGGCGGTAGTTTCAATGCCGAGGCCGATGCTGATACTGAGATCAACATCAATATGATGAAAGGCAACAAGGCTGGTACAACCGTAGATATTCCAAAGGAGTTCAGTTATATCCCGAACATTTCTGGTATCACCAACAATCCTGATGGCAAGACCATCCATTGTACGATTGATGATGCTATTGGTACTATTGGTAACGTCTTTGGTGGTGGTAAACAGGGTATTGTAAAGGGCAATACACAGGTAAACATCAACTCCTCTGCCAAGGTATATATCATGAAGCGTAATGGCGAAGGAAAGGTCCTTGACACGAACGGCAATGTCATTGATGCTAAGAGTGGTGAGAATATCGGGGCTGGAATCACGATCGATTGTACCGATGAACATGACACTAAAGGTGCCTATATCACTGGCAATGTATTCGGTGGTGGTGAGAATGCTAATGTAACAAGTAGTGAAAGAGCTGCCAACACGGGTAACTGTGAAGTGTATATCTGTGCCAATAAGACTGGTGAAGGAACTTATGATCCTGTGGCTGAAGGTACAGAAAAGGTTACTATCAGCAATGGTAGCGTCTATGGTGGTGGTAGTGAAGCTGATGTGCTCGGCAATACCAACGTCACTATGGCTGGCGGTTACGTCTATGACGGTGTCTATGGCGGTGGTCTTAAGGGTTCTGTCGGTACGTTTACCAGAACGACGAGCGTTACTACAGAGTCTAATGGCTTCAACCACTCTACGCATGCTGCTGATTGTCTTGGTAAGCCCACCGCTTGTGCGGATGGAACAGGTACCTGTACCGTTGTGGTCAGCGGTGGTCAGGTAGGTCCTGTCGAGGTTGCTACTAAGGGTATGAAGAACGAAGGTGGCGACGGTCCCGTTGACGTGGGCTTCGTATTCGGTGCTGGTCGTGGTGACGTGGAGAATCCTAACGACGTTAAGGATGCCGACTTCCATACATTCGTCAATAAGACGGATGTGACAATCAGCGGTGGTCTTATCATGGCATCAGTCTATGGTGGTGGTGAGAATGGCCGTGTGCTTAACGATACGCACGTAAAGATTCAGGGCGGTCAGATTGGTTGCGGTGCAGCACCAGAAAATGTTCCTAGGGTATATACCGAGGAAGAATGGGCAAATGCAAGTGTAAATACTGCAAATACTTTCAAGGAGTGTCTTAGCTGGGATTACAAGTCGCCATTCTTACCTCATGATCCATACGCACAAACTGGTGATACGGAAGATGCTAAGGAAGGTACCGACGGCCATACCTACTATGGTAGTGTATTCGGTGGCGGTTCGGGTTATTATCCTTATTTGGTTAAGAATCTTCAGGGTTCTGTCATTGGACACGAGTGGCTTCGTTCTGCCGGTGCCGTATATGGTAACACGGTGATAGATATCACTGGTGGTCATATCTTGACTTGTGTATATGGCGGTAACGAAACAACTGATGTGGGTACATATACCAATAATGACAAGGGACAACCTTTAGTAAAAGTGTCTGGCGGTAAGTGTACCATCAACATGGTGGGTGGTACGATTGGTGTTCCTCGTACAGATGAAGATGCACAGGCTCACCCTGTAACCTGTTACCTCTTCGGTGCTGGTAAGGGTGACCAGCGTACACGCTTCAATACCTGGACCAATGTGCAGGAGACGGAAGTCAACGTGAGCGGCACAGCCCGCATCTTCGGTTCCGTCTTCGGAGGTGGTGAGGATGGTCACATCTTGGGCGATGCACAGGTGAACATTGGTGGCAGTGTCACTATTGGTGAGACGACATATACAGCTCAAGAAGGTTTGAAGATTGGTACTACGGGAACATCATACGTGGATGGTAACGTGTTCGGAGGCGGTCGTGGCTTCAGTGGTTTAGCACTGACGGCTGGTAGCACGGGCGGTAATGTCGATGTAACCATCTCTGGCGGAACCATGCTGGGGTCTATCTATGGTGGTGGACGTCTGGCCTCTGTGGGTACATACTTCACTGCACCGGATGATCCTCTATATGGTCAGTTGCAAGAAGATGGAGGAGGAAAGACCCATGGCCACATTACTGTCAATATCAGTGGTGGTACAATCGGTAAGGTTGGAGTCACTGGTGATGGTGCTAAATATAGCGGTAACGTTTTTGGCGGTTGCATGGGTCGTACCACACAGATTGATGGAGAAACAATTAATCCTCTCTGGCCAGAGTTGGCTCAGTCGAAGTTCTCGACGGTTAACATCTATGGTAATTCGACTCATATCACACGTAATGTCTATGGCGGTGCTGAGTTTGGCGTTGTGCGTGAGAATGCAAAGGTTACCATAGGAGGAAAGCAGGAGGAAACAGGAACTACTACCACAGAGGTAAGTACGCCAACCATTGATGGTTACGTCTATGGCGGTGGTCACGGTAGTGATGACTATCAGCATCCTACCACGATTGAAGTGCATTGGGGTGGTACCGCAAGACTCTTCACCTATACGCCCATGCAATGGACTGGCTGCATAGGTGGTAACACCACAGTCAACCTTGCTGGTGGATCGGTAAAGAGAATCTATGGTGGCGGTGAATTGGCCAGCGTAGGTGTGATAGATTATGGCATTACAGAGAATGCTAATGGTGAGTTTACTTATAAGGACAAGAAGTATTCTTATACAAATCTCGTCAAGCATGATAGTAAAACGACGGATGGTAATACCTTCTATGACTTTGGTCTCAGTTGGCCATACAAGTTCACGTATGTTCCTTGCAATCCATCAAATTTTATTGGTGGTCTTGCTACCGTGAATGTTACGGGTGGCACTGTTACCGAATATGTCTATGGTGGCTGTAAGGGCCAGGTGGCTTTCACTGGTGTCAACGACATCGAAGATCAGCGCTACACAGAGGCCTTCTGTGCAAACGTGCGTAATACGCAGGTAACCATAGGAACGAGTGGTGGTTCTGGCACTACACCTACGATAGGTACTGAAACTACAGGCTCTATCTATGGCGGTGGTGAAGACGGTCATGTCTATGAGAATGCTAATGTCACCATTCATCATGGAACGATTACTCATACTGTATTCGGTGGCGGTAAGGGTACCAGCACCTTCAAGGCAAAACTTTGGGATCCGGCAACAGGCAATCAGAAGGCTGATGCTGAAGACGTTTACAGTTGGACGGCAGGTAAGGTTTATGGCAACACCAACGTCACGATGAATGGCGGTAGTGTAGGATGGTTTATCTATGGTGGCGGTAATATGGCTTCTGTAGGTAAGGGTAACTATACTGGCGGTTCAGATGACTATTCTACTGGCGGCTATGGCGAATTGCCATCTGCTGATGGTGCTATTTGGACAGCAAGCCAAGGCTTTATTCCTGATGCTCCTATCACAGAATCTAATAAACCGACAACCATGGCAGACTACTTCCTCAGCAGCGGTAAGACCACCGTCACCATTATGGGTGGTGAGGTCGGTTCCACATCTGCTGGCTTTGATCCTACTGATGGCATCCCATACGGTTCTGTCTTTGGCGGTAGTCGTGGTAAGGCAGCCCAGTCTGTTACTAACTCTCCGCGTTATAAATATGTACCGGATTTCTTCATGGGCTATGTTAATAAGGCCATCATTAATATTGGTGGCAAGTCAACAACTGAGCTCTCAACGAATAACCCCAATATCTATGGTTCCGTCTATGGTGGTGGTCAGGACGGCCATGTGCGCAATAGTACTGAGGTAAAGATATTTAAGGGAAATATTGCTGGACAGACAAATGATAATGCAGGTCGAGCTGGTCACATATTCGGTGCCGGTTCGGGTGTCGGAAAATACACGGTTATTGAGGATGCGGTTGAAAAGAAATATTGTAACAGTTCCTCTGGTTCTGTCACCTGTACAACCCAGATTGACGTTTATGGCGGTGACATTAAAGGAAGCATCTATGGTGGCGGTGCACTGGCCTCAGTAGGCCCTCGCAAGACGGAAACCTTTAATGAATTCAATAACACCACAAATCCTTACCCAAGGGATAATAACAAGACACATGGTTCAAAGTCATATAACAAGGTAACCATACAGGGTGGTCATATCCGTGGCAGTGTATATGGTGCCAGCCGTGGTCCTGGTGAAACCATGTTCACCAACGGGTCGTTCTCAGGTATAGGAACTGGCAATGGTAAATATGATCCGACAAAGTTTGCTACCAGTATCTGGACAGAGGTGAACATCAAACCCAACGCTACGCCTGCTAATAGTCCTACGATTGACGGCAATGTCTATGGTGGCGGTGAGATGGGCCAGGTCAAGGAGAGTACGGTGGTTAACTTGACCGGTGGTACCATTGCTCACGATGCCTACGGCGGCGGTAAGGGTACTACCGGTACCAATGCCATTGAGGCTAATGTGGGTGGTAATACTACTGTGAAGCTGAATGAAGGCAAGGATGAAGACGATTCTGGATGTATGGTTGAAAGGATATTCGGTTGTAACGACTTGAACGGTACACCTAAGGGACATGTCTTGGTACATGTATATGCTACGCAGCGTAAGGGTACAACACAGATTGTTCCTACTGGTGGTAAGCACAAGAAGTTCGACAAGCTGAGTAACTATACCACAGAGAATTACGATAGGTACACTTATGATGGTAAGAAATTGTCTGACCTTGCTACGGAAGCAGGCATCAATACCAGTGCAGCTCCATATACTACATACACGAGTATCTTGGCAGGTAGTGGTACAGCTGAAGAGAAGAAAGCAGCCCTTGACAATCTGATCGAACTGATTGCAGATGCACATTACGATGTACTTGGTGTTTATGGTGGTGGTGACTTGGCTATGTACAAGCCATACGGACCACAGGCCAATGATACAGAAGCTGATTATAAAGCTACTACGCAAAATACAGAAGTTATCATTGATGGTTGTAAACTCACAAGTATCAAACAAGTATATGGTGGTGGTAATGCAGCCTCTACTCCTGCAAATTATGTCAGAATAAATGAGGCTTACGAACTCCATGAGGTATTCGGTGGTGGTAATGGTAAAGATGCCTACGAGATAGGTGATAAGTGGTATGAGAATCCTGGTGCTAACATTGGATACTATGCAACATACCATCATGATACGTCAGGCGATGGAAAGGGGTCACAGGGCAATCCTTATCCTGCTATTGCAAATGAGGATGCTGATTCTCCAGACGAACGTCGCGAAAATACCAACTATCATTATGGAAAGGGTACGACTAATTTGGAAATCACTGGTGGACGTATCCATGCGACCTACGGTGGTAGTAATACGAGAGGTAATGTCAGAGCAGAAGCACACACCAGTGACGAAGATGCCGGTGTTTGTACGATGCTGATTGATGCTACCTATCCAGCCGGCAAGAATGCTGATACCGATGCAGGTTCAAAAGTTGAGGCGAAGTGCGTTGATTATCAAGGTGCTATCTATGGTGGTGCTGAGAACGCTAATGTATATAGTGATGTTGTGATTGATATCACCAATGGTACCTACGGTGCGATATATGGTGGTAATAATACAAGTGGAAAGATATACGGTTCTATCACTATCAATGTACATGAGGAAGGATGTAAACCTATCGTCATAGACAAACTGTACGGTGGCGGTTTTAACGCTGATTACTCTATCTATGGTTATTATCAGGATGCAGAGGATGGCAATAAATGGAAAGCACGTACAAAGGCTCAATACGATCAGTTATCCGAAGTTGAAAAGGCGAAAATCACTGTTCAACGCGACCCACAGATCAATATTATCTCTGCAACGAAAATAGGTAAGATCTATGGTGGTGGCTATCAAGCTAAGCTGATAGGTAATCCGTCTATCAATGTGAACATGGAGAATGGTTTTGTAGCAGCTAAGTATGTGACGGAAAACCCAAATGCCTTTACTGTTGCACACCATGAAGTCACAGAACATGAGATGGATTGTTCATATACTGTTGAAAAGCAGGAAGACGGTAAAGCCATTCTTGCAATCGGTACTATCGGCACTATCTATGGCGGTGGCTTCAAGGGTGACGTGCAGGGCAATACTTCTGTGGCGGTTGGTACTGGTGAATGGCTGAACTTTGGCGGCCAGAGAGAAACAACAGATGCTGATGGTAAAGTCTATACCTATAATACAACTACTCAAAAATGGGATTGGACTAAAACGGAAGCAGAAACAACGACATCAGGTACTGCGGATGCCAAACCTGTTCCTGCCCGTAATGCTGCCACGATTACCGGTAACGTATTCGGCGGTGGTGAGGGTGAAGCCAAAGAGAGTGGTACTGATGCCTTCTATTGTAAGTCTGCCATGATTGGTGTGGAGGATTCAGGTGAAGGTAGTACTAGTGTCGTTATCGCAAATGGTACCGTGGGTACTCTTGAAGGCGAAGAGGGATCCAAGACTCTTAAGGCGGGTACTGGTAACGTCTATGGCGGTGGTGAAGTAGGCCGTGTAGAAAAGAACACGGCAGTCACCATCGGTGTGACACCTAAGGAAGGTGAAACCATTGCTAATACCAAGTTTAAGCCTACTGTCTATGGTAGCGTATTCGGTGCCGGTAAGGGTGTTGCTACCCATGGCTACTCTGCTTTGGTTCGTGGTAACAGTAATGTCACCATCCAGGGCTTTGCAAAGGTTGGAGAAAGCGTCTATGGCGGTGGCGAGATTGCCTCGGTAGGTAGATACACTGTCGTTAACGGTGTTCCTACTTCTCTGAAGGATGAAAATAGTGGTAACTGTATTGTTAAAGTCCTTGACAATGCAGAAATCGGTCCCGACAATATGACGATGTTCCATGTTAATGCACAAGGAAATATTGATGATAATGATGAGCCCGATAACTCTGGTCACGTCTTTGGTGCTGGTAAGGGTGCTATGCCTGTAGCGAATTATACTACCGCACAACACATGACTGATAACAATACGTTGGCTGGGTTTACGTCGGAAGCTGATTACCTTAAATTTATCGAAACGCTGGGCTTGGCTACTCAAACAAAGGTGACAATTGGTGGAAACGCCTTCGTCAAGGGTGATATCTTTGGTGGTGCTGAACAAGGATTCGTGCAGCATGATACGCATGTAATCATAGAAGGCAATTGTCAGATTGGTAATGGTTATGTGCAGATGAATGATGCCGGTACGTATCTGGCAAGAACGGCAAGATATAGTCTTAACCGCCGTTATACGGACGCAGAGTGGGAGGCTGGTCATCTCATCAAGGATGGTGAGACGAACTATAGTTCTTCACTTCCTGAATGTGCAAGTTGGGAGTATGGACAGGCTACAGGCGATGCTAAATATGCTGCCCACGATATATATGCCGGCACTACAGGTTATGACTCCAAGGGCGGTAGTACGATTGCTGATAACGGCAGCACCTTCTATGGCAATGTCTTCGGTGGTGGCTCTGGTTACTTCCCATACGCTCCAGGTAAATGGCACTGGAAGGCTGGTGACGTGGGTGGCAATACCGTAGTAGATATCAAGGGCGGACATATCCTGACCAATGTCTATGGAGCTAACGAATTGACCAATGTGGTAGGTAAGAGTACTGTCAATATGTCGGGTGGTACCATCGGTGTGCCGCGTACACTGGGGCAGATTATGGCTCACCCTGTTACTTGCTATCTCTTCGGTGGTGGTAAGGGTGACCCACGTGTGTTGTTCAACAAGCAGACCAATGCACAGGATGTGGAGGTAAATGTTACCGGAGGATGGATCTATGGTTCTGTCTTTGGTGGCGGTGAGGACGGTCACGTGATGCGTGATGTGACGATGAACATCAGTGGTAGTGAAATTGCCACGACTAAAACCTATGCAGAGGCTTATGCAGACCTTTATGCAGGGAGTGCTACCAAGATTGGTACTTGGGGTACATCTTACGTGGATGGTAACGTCTTTGGTGGCGGTCGTGGATTCTCAGGCGATGCATATACTGCCGGTAACGTGGCTGGTAGCGTGACGCTGAATATCACGGGCGGTACAATGCTGGGCTCTATCTATGGCGGCGGTCGTCTGGGCTCTGTGGGCTACGGACTGTATGCGGCAACAGAGACTGAAACTGCAACTGGTCATAAGATGTATGGTGAGATGCAGGATGATGACTATGGAGATTGGTATCTAGATGGTACTACTTATAAACGTGACGCCAAGGAAGGTTTCAAGCGTGGTCATGTTGAGGTTAATATCAGCGGAGGTACCATTGGTAATGACTATGAGTTCCTGAATGTGCCTTCAACAATTACTACTGATGGTCTGGCTGCATGGAAGACAACGAACCATGTTCCGAACACTACCTATGAAACGACAGATAATGGAGGTGGTAAATATACTCACCGTCTGTTGCACACCAAGGGTGGTAATGTCTATGTTGGTGGTATGGGACGTCGTGAGAAGTTGGGCAGCAGCACGGATCCCATAACCGTTGTCGATTGGCACAAGTTGGGTAACGTGAAGAGTACAAAACTTACCATGACAGGCGGTACCATCAAGGGTAATGTCTATGGTGGTGGTGAGTACGGTGCTGTACAAGGTACACATACTACATCTGAAAAGCAATGGGGTACCGAGATTAACATTACAGGTGGCACCATCGGTACGGAGATTGTTGACGAGACAGTAGGAGACAACACCAAACCAGTGATGTATACCTATGGTAGTGTCTTTGGTGGTGGTACTGGAACCATAGTAGATGTGAAGGACAATGTTAGCACGCCTGTAAGTGATGTCAATAAGCTGTCTGCCTACGTTGCTAACAATGCGAAGGTTGCCGTAACAGATGCTATCGTGAGAGGCAGCGTCTATGGCGGTGGTGAACTGAGTGCTGTGGGTGGTAATACTGATGTAACCATTAGTGGTACTACTAAGATTGGCCGCGACGAGGTGAAGCCTGCGACTGATGCAGATGCTGGCTATGTGATGTTCGGTGGTTGGCGCATGGGTAACGTCTATGGCGGTGGTCGCGGTAGCGAACAATCCACCATTGCAGGATTGGTAAAGGGTAATACTAACGTCCTCATCAGTGGTGGTAACGTTTACCATAATGTCTATGGTGGCGGTGCCCTGGCTTCGGTGGGTACGTTCTTGATTTCCGATGGAGCGAAAGGCTTGCCTCCTGCAGGTGTTCCTTACTGGCCGACTGGTCCGGATGCTGCCGATGACGGAAAAGGTGTGGCTACGGTCACTATCACCGGCGGTACCATCGGTATCAGCGGACGTGACAATGGTATGGTGTTCGGCTCATCGCGCGGTGACCTCTCGGCACCTGTTGACGGCATGGATCCGTACAACAAGGTGGCTTGGGTGAAAAGAACCAATGTCACCATCGGTACTGATGATGGTGGCAGAAAGGCACCGCTCATCAGAGGCTCTGTCTATGGCGGTGGCGAGAATGGTCACAACTATCAGAATGCCACGGTGAATGTGCTTAGCGGCACCATCGGTATTGCGGATAAGAATCCTGCTACTGGTGCGGATGAGGAATGGTGGGACTTCGGAAATGACGCGCTCAATGCGGAATACCGCGCTTATCGTGGTAACGTCTATGGTGCCGGTAGCGGTTCTGACACCTATACCAAAGATGGTAAGGAATATCATAACCCGAGAGCCGGTATGGTAGGCGGCAGTACTGTGGTCAACATCAAGGGCGGCCATATAGGACGCTCTGTCTATGGTGCCGGTGCTATGGCATCGCTGGGTAATATTATTAATACTCGTGAAACAAACGGTTTTGCCCTCAGCTGGCCATATAGGTTTGAATTCGCACCAACAACTGGTAAGGCTACGGTCAACGTGACAGGTGGTCACATCGGTACCCAGCAGGTTGACGGCGGCGATGTCTATGGCAGTGCCCGCGGTGAGGCTGGCGACCGTTATGAGATGGCACACTTTGCATACGCTAATGAGACAGAGGTGAACATCGATTATAAGGAACCATACGAAGTTCCGGAAGGTCAGGATATGGTAACAAACATTGAGAATAACTATGACACGCAGTGCATCACTGGCTCCGTACACGGTAGCGGTGAGAACGGCTATGTGTATGGCGACACCCATGTAACGCTGAACAAGGGCCTCATCGGCCACTCGCTCTATGGAGCCGGCAAGGGTAGTGGTACCTACACAAAGTCGTTGAATAAGATAGGTGGCGATGGCACTTATGATGCCGAGATATACAGCCTCATTGCTGGTAAGGTAATGGGTAACACCTACGTCACCATGAATGGCGGTCATGTAGGACGCAACGTCTATGGCGGCGGTAACATGGGTTCTGTCGGCAAGGGTAACTATGCCGGCGGTGCTGACGACTACTATCCTGCCGGCTATGGCGAGAAAATAACTGGCAACCTGTGGACAAGTGCCTTTAATCCTGAGGTGGCCATTAGCGAGTCGAACAAACCAGACGATGCATACTACTTCCTCAACAGCGGTAAGGCTACCGTGAAGGTGCTGGGTGGTATTGTCGGTTACATCAACAAAGCGAATCCGACAGCCAGCACGAAGGGACTGTTGCCCTACGGTAACGTCTTCGGTGGTAGTGCCGGTAAGGCTGCGGCAAATATTGACAATGTTAGCGACCTCTACCTCTATAGCCCTGCATTCTTCTCAGGCTACGTCAACGAGACCGACGTCACCATCGGTACCAGCGGTCAGGTGACTGACGCAGATGCCGGTCAGACAGGCAAGGCTCCAAGGATTCTCGGTTCTGTCTATGGCGGTGGTCAGGATGGTCACGTGCGTCGTGATACCAAGGTGACAGTCCTCAGTGGTGAAATTGGTATGCCTTACACGTCCGACAATCAGAATATATTGGGCACTGACCTTGACAGCCCACAGTGGTTGCATCGTGGTAATATCTATGGTGGTGGTTCAGGTATCACGGAGTATTCTGCTGACATTGAAAATATGTATGCAGCGGGATATACTGGCAATAAGATTTCTGCTTCAGGCTATAGCACCTCTTCTGGTTCTGTAACCCGCTTCACTGAGGTTAATGTCTTGGGAGGTACCATCCATCGTAATGTCTATGGCGGCGGTTCAAATGGTTCTGTTGGTGCTCCGGATATGGGACAGACCTATCTCCCATATAAGAAGGGAGACACAGCAAAAGGACATGGTGTAGGTAAGCAGTCACAGAACACTGTTAACATCGGTGGTGGCACGACTATGGTCACTATCGGTACGCCATTCGACAGCACCCGTGGTTGGACTTATAACAAGCTGTATGGCGGTGAGGTATATGGTGCTTGCCGTGGTAAGTCAGACTTGGATCCTAATCAGTTTGCTAATTCCGTATGGACGATGGTGAACATCAAGGACAAGGCTACCATCATGGGTAATGTCTATGGCGGTGGTGATAATGGTATCGTGAAGAAAGACTCAGAGGTCAAGGTTGGCGAAGAGGCAAAGCCTTAAGTCCTCTAAGTTGTCAAGATTTTAGAAGCCCGTCAGAATCGGGTGAAAAACCCCTTGAAAAAATGAGTTAACTCAAATCATCGTTTGAGTTAACTCATTTTATGTTTTGAGTTAACTCACCCGATTTTGCGACTTGATTCGAGGAAATGAACGCTGTAAAATAGTAAAGATTCTTTATCTCAATAGTCTCTTACAATTCTTTCGGACTATTTCGGAATACTCTTGGAGTATTTCAAAATACTCTTGGAGTATTGTTGAATAAGGCATCCTTATTTCGTAATAAGGCAGGGTTATTTCGTAATAAGGCAGGTTTCTTTATATTTTGTGCTGCAAAGTTACAAATAATATTTGTAATATGTTTATTTTGAGACAGAAAAGTAAAAGAAGTGGTGTAACAGCCAACCGAGGAGGTTGCCAAGAAGGACACCGATGGTGTCTGCCCAGAAATCAAGCCATTCACCGCTCCGCGTGGTGGTGCAGTAGGCTTGTCCTAACTCCACGAGACCACCCAGGAGAATCATGCCCAAGCATGCCCATAGCAGGAGCTTGGAGGCATTTAGCTGCTGGTGAGTGCGCAGATATTCCCACCAGATGACGCTGGTGGTGCCTCCATACATGACGAGGTGGGTCCACTTGTCGATAAAGGCAACGTCGTCGAGAGGTGTCTCGGGAAAGAAGGGGGTGAAGGAGAGCAGTGCAATCAGTGCCAGACAGAGCAGTGATAGAGGGTATTTTCTTACGATATGAGCCATTTTTTGCATATTTACTTAAAAAACGATGCAAAAGTAAGATTTATTTTGTAATTTTGCAAGCATTAAGAAGGGTAATATGAGTGATAGAGCTAATTTTGGTTCCAAGTTAGGGGTGATTCTGGCAACGGCAGGCTCAGCCGTCGGGCTGGGTAATGTGTGGCGTTTCCCCTATATGGCGGGAGAGAACGGCGGTGCCGTGTTTATCATGATCTATGTGGCATGTGTGCTGTTGCTGGGTATCCCGTGTATGATTAGCGAGTTCATCATTGGACGTCACGGCAGAGCTAACACGGCGCGAGCATTCCAGACACTGGCTGACGGAAAACCCTGGGCGCTGATAGGCTATATGGGTGTGCTGACGGGATTCCTGATAACGGGTTACTATGCTGTGGTCAGCGGATGGTGTCTGCAGTATGTGTGGGCCTCGCTGATAGGGCATCTGCAGGGTGATCCGGAGTATTTCAAGACGTATTTCACGGAATTGTCTTCCAATCCTGTGAAACCTGTGTTCTGGACGGTCGTCATCTTAGGAATGACCTGCCTGATTATCGAACATGGGGTGCGCAACGGAATAGAGAAGGCATCGAAGCTGATGATGCCTACCTTGTTTATCCTGTTGCTGATTATCGTAAGCGCATCGTGCATGTTGCCGAATGCGTATAAGGGTATTGAGTTCCTGTTCAAGCCAGACTTCTCAAAGATTACAAGTGACGTGTTCCTCAGTGCACTGGGGCAGTCGTTCTATTCGCTGAGCATTGCGATGGGTTGTCTGTGTACCTATGCCAGTTATTTCTCAAGGGAGACGAACCTGACGAAGGCCGCTTCGCAGATAGCGATTATCGACTGTGTGGTGGCAATTCTGGCAGGACTGATGATATTCCCTGCTGCCTTCTCGGTGGGCGTGGAACCCGACAGTGGTCCCTCACTCATCTTTATCACGCTGCCCAACGTATTCCAGCAGGCCTTCAGCAGTGTTCCGGCAGTAGGCTATGTCGTCTCGTTGCTGTTTTTCGTGTTGTTGTCACTGGCTGCCCTGACGTCACTGATGTCGCTGCATGAGGTGTCGACAGCCTTCTTCCAGGAGGAACTTGGTACGACGCGCAAGCGTGCCGCTTTGATAGTGACAGTGACGACATCTGTCATTGGGGCATTCTGTTCGTTGTCGTTAGGAGCTGTCGACGAACTGTCGTTCTTCGGCAAGGCGATGTTCGACTGGTTCGATTTCGTGACGGGTCAGATATTCCTGCCCGTTGTGGGCTTCCTGACTTGTATCTTCATCGGTTGGTTTGTGCCTCATAAGATAGTACGTGATGAGTTCAGCAACTATGGTGAGCTGAAGGGCTATGTCCGCTATTTCCATCGTTATCTGTTCCTCATCAAGTATGTCTGTCCGTTGGCTATTCTGCTGATTTTCTTGCATCAGTTTGGGTGGTTATAGGGCTGATGGGGCCAATAGGGCTAATAGGGCTAATGGGTTATGGAGAAAAGAGGTAGTTTTGGTAGCAAGTTGGGCATTGTGCTGGCTACGGCTGGGTCTGCTGTCGGATTAGGCAATGTGTGGCGCTTCCCGTATATGGTAGGAGAAAACGGGGGTGCCGCTTTCATCCTGTTCTATATTGGCTGTATCTTCGTGCTGGGACTCCCTGGCATGATCAGTGAGTTCGTTGTGGGCAGGCATGCACAAACCAATGCTGCGCGTGCCTACGACAAACTGTCGAACGGAAGACCGTGGCGACTGGTGGGCTACCTGGGTATCCTCACCTCGACCATCATCCTTGGATTCTATGCCGTGGTGGCTGGCTGGTGTCTGCAATACCTGTATGCTGCTCTTGGAGGTCAGCTGTCAGGTGATGCCACGTATGTGAAGACGTATTTCGCCACTTTCTCCAGTGACCCGCTGAGACCGGTGCTGTGGGGTATTGGCTTTATCTTGATAACCCATGTGGTCATTGTCTTTGGTGTGCGCAAGGGTATTGAACGTGCCTCGAAATGGCTGATGCCCATCTTGTTGCTCTTACTGTTGGTGCTGGTGTCAGCATCATGTGCACTGCCAGGCAGCATGGAAGGAGTTCGGTTCCTGTTACAGCCCGACTTCTCGAAGTTGAGCGGCAGGGTGATGCTTGACGCATTGGGACAGGCGTTTTTCTCGCTCTCACTGGGTACTGCCTGCCTGTGTACCTATGCGAGTTATTTCACGAAGGAGACCAACCTGTTGCGCTCAGCCGGTCAGATTGTGATGCTCGACACGATGATAGCCATCTTTGCGGGACTCATGATATTCCCCGCTGCCTTCTCGGTAGGCATTAGCCCCGACAGTGGTCCTTCGCTCATCTTCATCACGCTGCCTAACGTGTTTCAGCAGGCCTTTGTCGGGATGCCGCAGGTAGGGTGGGTGATTAGTGTGATGTTCTATGCCCTGCTGGTGTTTGCTGCCCTGACTTCTACCATCTCGATGCATGAGATAGGTACAGCTTTTTTTACGGAGGAGTTCCACCTGAGAAGGCGCCATGCAGCATGGATTATCACCGTCTTGGCTTCTGCACTGTGCTTGTTCTGCTCATGGTCGGTAGGTGCTTTCGACATCCAATTGCTGGGTTATTCGCTGATGGACTTCTGTGACCTGCTGACTGCCAATTTCATGCTACCGCTGGGCGGCATGCTGGCCTGCCTTTTTGTGGGATGGTATATCCCGCGCCAGTTGGTCTATGACGAATTTACCAACGGTGGACAATGTAACAAGTGGTTCTTCCTGACATTCCTCTTTGCAGTGCGCTATATCTGTCCGCTGGCTATTACGCTGGTGTTCCTGCATCAGTTGGGGTGGATATAGGGCTGATAGGGCTAATGGGACTTATGGGGCTAATGGGTTATGAATAGGAACGATAGGAAAATTGCTCTTGCTGCGATTGGTGTGGCACTTGCGGCTTTTGGAGGCATCTGGCTAGCCGGTTCGGAGAATGAGGCCTTACCCACAACCGTTGTCGCTAGCGACACCCTGCGTACCATGACGAGGCATCACCGTTCCGTCGTCAAGGAAGACCCATTACCCGTCCGTCATGTCGAGACTTTTCCCTTTGATCCCAATACGGCAGACAGTTCTCAGCTTATCCGACTAGGACTGCAGTCGTGGCAAGTGCGTAACATTTACAAATACCGGGCACGAGGGGGTGTATACCGAAAGAAGGAAGATTTTGCGCGTCTTTATGGACTTACTGTCAAAGACTATCACCGGCTGGAACCCTATATCCGCATCAGCAGTGACTACCAGCCGGCAGCAACGCTGGTGGGGGATAAGGCTAATGGGGCTAATGGGGTTTATCCTAGGAAGATTGACAGCACCCAACATGTCGTGCTGAATACTGCAGATACGACGACTTTACGCCAGGTGCCGGGCATCGGCATCTATTTTGCCAAAGAGATTGTACGCTACGGGCAGCGCCTTGGTGGCTATGTCAGTGTCGACCAATTGGACGAAATAGCGGATTTTCCACAGGCATCGAAGAAATACTTTGTTGTCCAGCAAGCCCATCCGAAAAAGTTGAATGTGAATCAGCTCACCCTTCAGCAGCTGCGTCGTCATCCTTATATCAACTATTATCAGGCCCGTGCAATCAAGGAGTATTGTAGACTACACGGCCCTTTGAAAAGCCTGGATGACCTCCGGCTGTCACGTGACTTTCCACCTGAAGTCATTCAGCGACTGGCTCCCTATGTCACGTTCTGACAGACGTACCTCTTCTTTCTTATTTGTTAATCAACTGTTTGACGGGGAACGTGAAGTAAGTGTCGGGGAAAGGTTCGTCTTTCAGCGTGAAGTGCCACCACTCGGTAGACAACGGTTTGAAACCGTGGCGGAGCATGGCCTGACGAAGGATCATACGGTTCTTGAACTGCTCAGCAGTGATGGAGCGTCCCACAGGGCTCTTGTGGTTGTCGCCAGTGTACTCGCCTGTTTCAGGATTGCCGCAGAAGTCAGGATGACTCTCAGGACCGAACCAGTCGAAGGTGCCACCCATGTCAAGTTCTTTCTCTGTCTTCATGTCGAAAAGGGTGAGGTCGACGGTGGATCCGCGGGTATGACCGCTCTTTTCCATGATATATTCCTGATCGAACAACACACTCTTGTCAAGGTCAGGGTAGAAATAAGTCTTCATGCGGGTATCAGGGATATCTGCAGCCCAACGAACGAAATGGTCGACAGCTTTCTGCGGGCGATAAGCATCGTAGATCTTCAGACGGAAACACTGGCTGATGACGTCGTCACTCACGGCACGGAGACTATCAGCAGCCTGTTTGGTCAACAGTGCTGTAGGCTCCAGATATCCGTCAATGCGGTTGCCAACAAAATTGTAGGTGCCAAAATAGCGGATTTCCAAGATGGCATCGGGCACAACATCGGTTAGGGTTACAAACTGGCTGGTGTCGTTAGTGGGAGTGATGATAGTGTCGCTCTTGCCTTTGTTGTTTTGGCAGGCCATGAGGACGATTCCGCAGATTAGGAAAAGTAAGTTTTTCATCATTTAAATGTTTGTGTTAGTAAAATAGGGATACTGCAAGAAGCAGTACCCCTATTGCTTTTAAAAGCTTTGTACCCAGACCCGGGCTCGAACCGGGATGGGTTGCCCCACTGGTGTTTGAGACCAGCGCGTCTACCGATTCCGCCATCTGGGCTTCAAAAGCGGGTGCAAAGATACGAATAAGTGAGCAAAAAACAAAATTATTTTGCAATTATTTTTGTTTTTTCGAGCGAAAGTATCTTCGAGACGCAGTCTCAGCGTGCGGAATAAGTGAGCAAAAAAACAAAATAAAATCCTTTTTTTTTATAAAATAATGTATTTTTCTTGTTTAATAGCGAGAATAGTCGTACCTTAGTAGTCGAATTAGAAGCATCTATTTGAAATACTATGGAAATAAATAAAAAGAACTATTGTGTGATACTGGCTGGAGGCCGGGGCAAGAGACTGTGGCCATGCAGCCGTGATCAATTTCCCAAGCAGTTTATCGATTTCTTTGGAACCGGGCGTACGCAGTTGCAGACGACCTATGATCGTTTTGTGAAGCAAGTGCCCCAGGAGAATATATATATATGTACGTGCAAGGATTTCCTGCCTTTGATTAAAGAACAATTACCAGATGTCGACGAGCGCAAGATATTGGTAGAGCCTATCAATCGCAGTACTGCACCTAGTGTGGCATGGGCTACGATGCGTATTCTGCGTTGTGACCCGGAGGCCAATGTCATTATAACGCCTGCAGATCACTTGGTGATGAATGAACAGTCGTATGCTGACAGCTTAGCTGTAGGTATCGGTTATGTCTCAGAGAACGACGTGTTGCTGGTCATGGGTGTGAAGCCAACGCGCCCCGAGCCAGGCTATGGTTACATCCAACTGGGTGACTTGAGTTGTAAGCCCGATGTGTTCAAGGTCAAGTCATTTACCGAAAAGCCGGAGCGTGAGTTTGCCAAGATGTTCATGGAGAGTGGCGAGTTCTATTGGAACACGGGCGTGTTCATCTCCAATGCGCGTCATCTCATCAAAAGTTTTGAAGACGTCTTTCCCAGCGTGTTGCGCAACCTGAAGTTCGAGAATCCCAACTATACCTATGAAGAGGAGTTGGCCTATGTGGCGGAGCGTTACTCCAGTTATCCGCACTTGTCTATCGACTATGCCATCCTGGAGCATAGCCGTAACGTGTATGTGATGAAATGTGACTTCGGATGGGCAGACCTGGGTACATGGCATGCTATCTATGAGTGCATGAGTCACGGTGAAGGTGATAATGTGGTCATCGACTCAGATGTCATGATGGAAGATTCGCACAACAATGTCATCAAATTGCCCAAGGGTAAACTAGGCGTTATCAACGGTCTTGATGGCTATATCGTGGCTGAGGAAGGTAACGTCTTGCTTATCTGTAAGAAAAGTGACTCGTCGGCATTGGTGCGTAAGTATGTCAACGAGGTTCAGATTAAATACGGTGACGACTTTGTGTAATTATAATCCATCATAATAATGATCATAGGACTTGATGCGAAGCGTATAGTACGCAATGGAACGGGACTGGGCAGCTATGGACGAACGTTAGTCAATGACCTTATCAGGATGGGTGACAGTCATTTGTCCTTGCGCCTTTATGCACCCGACGAGGGACGTGATGAGCTTCGCGGACAGATTATAGGAGATGGTAATGTGCAGTTCTGCTATCCATCGGGACACCCTTCTGCTTTGCGGAAGACATGGTGGCGTTCCCGCAGTGTTGTAGACGACCTGGTGGAAGACGGGGTAGACCTCTATCATGGATTGTCGGGTGAGTTGCCTATGGGGCTTCGAAAGAAACATATCCGCAGTGTGGTGACCATTCACGACCTCATCTTCATGCGTCATCCAGAATACTATCAGTGGCTGGACACCAGAATCTATGAGTGGAAGTTCCGTCATGCCCTGCGTGAGGCAGACCGTATCATTGCAATCAGTGAGCGTACCCGGCAGGATATTATTGAACTGGGCGGAGAAGCGTGTGCCGACCGTATATCACTTATTTACCAGAGTTTTGCTCCCCGATTCTCAGCAGAAGTAAAAGCGGAGCGCAAGGCGCAGGTTAAAGAACGTTACAAGTTGCCTCAGCGCTATGTACTAAATGTGGGTACCATGGAGCGACGCAAGAACTTGGCCTTGGTCGCTGAAGCAGTGGAACTGCTGCCGCAGGACATCCATCTGGTTGCGGTCGGACGACAGACAGACTATGTCAAGGAGCTGCCTCATGACGACCGTATCCACCTGTTGAACGGTGTCCCCGACAGTGATCTGGCAGCCATCTATTCAATGGCTGAAGCTTTTGCCTATCCATCGCGTTATGAGGGTTTTGGCATCCCTATTATCGAGGCAATAGCCGTTGGATTGCCTGTGGTGGCATGTACAGGTTCCTGTCTGGAAGAAGCTGGTGGTCCGCATAGCTTGTATGTGGATCCCGACAATGTCATTGAGATGGCTGAGGCGTTAAAGATGTCTCTGAGAGGTGCACGAGGGCGTGATGAGCGTATTTGTAAGAGTCGTGAGTATATCCGGCGCTTTGAGGGCAATGATGTAGCCAGGCAGGTTGCCCAGCTTTATCAATCCTTATTATAAGGCGTACCGAAGCTGTACTAACATGTCGGCCATGGAAGAGCGGTCCACTTGCTGTAGTCCGCTACTGATAAAGCTACGGTCGAAGTAGTTGGTGACCATCATTTTTGCTGCTAATGTCAGTCGCTTGCCCAACTCGGCTTTCGCCATGAGTGTATAATGGATACCCTGTCCGTAATACATGGTAGAGGTATGGTCATAAAGGACTGATTTCTCAAAATAGTAGATGCGGCTATTATAATCTTCGGTGTTAAACCATCCGAAGTTGGCATCGATTTGCAGCCAGCGCCATTTCCATGCAGCCTCCTCGCAGAGCATTATCCCTTTTTGGTTTCCTTGTTCAGTAGCTTTGCTGACAGCATTCGCCTGGGTGCGTAGTGTCAGCTTGGGAGCCACTGTGTAGCTCCAGTTCAGTCGCACTTGGTGGTCGGTACGGTTGATCAGTCGGTCCTTGGTGGCGTTGTCTTGTTGGCGTAGATGCAGTCGGTAGCGAGCTTCCAAACTCCATTTCTGTTGGCTGTATTTTGTCGTAACCATGGCATCAAAGGCATCGCTTGGCGCGCTGATACGATAGCGAGGCCAGCTGAAGTGCGCATAGTCAGCATATCCCTGGATGAGCCATGAACGAGCTGGTTGCCAGTTGATGCCCAGGTAGATACCATGTTCGTTTTGTACACTACCTCCCTCGCAGAAGCTATAAGCATGAAGTGCTGTATAGCTTTTGTCAAAATAGCGGTGGATAGCTGTCAGCTTGATTTGTTCACTGACCACGTAGCTTAGCGAATGGATGGCTGCGATGGCTCCATCGCGGTTGATAGCGGTCTCTCCGGCGAAGCTCATGCGGTAGTTGTTGTATCCATAGTCTAGACTGAAATTGGAGAGATCACTGCCTTCTATCGCATAGCGTCGGTAGAGTGTGCTCTCTTTGTCGGGTGACAGTCGACGGTCCAGATGGGTATATATGCCGTTGGCGTTGATATATAACATTCCCTTTCGCCATCCGATGGAAAAGCCCAGGTCGGTCTCATGAGTATTGTATTTCTTGTCCATCTCAGTGGGGGTACGGTGATAACCGGTATTCACCAGTGTGCGCGCAGTGCCGTCTTCATTCAGAGTGGCATCTACGGGGCGGTAGGAGGCGAATGCGGTCAGTTTGAATTGCTTTGACAGGCTTACGGTGGCTGCAGCGCCCTGCAGATATCCTACTACCGAGCGGGAGGTGTAAGCTGTTAGTAGCTTGCTATTACGTCCCATCGATTGTAAGGTTGCCAGTTTTCCCAGATGGAAACCAGTATTCATAATCAGTCCCATACCCATTTGTACCCGATATAAGCCTAGGTTCAATGCCTCCAGCTTCCCGATGTTACGCAACTGGAAATAGTAACTGTAGTGGTCATATCCCATGGTATTACGATTAGCAAAGAAAGGTTCACCGGCATCCTGCGCAGCTGTTATTCCAAACTTGATGCGGTTGTTGTAATTGAACTGATAGCGCAGGTCGTGGCGCATCCGATAGCCCATGTATCCATTACGGTCGCCTCTGCGTTCGTAGAATGGTATTTTGGCCGTAGCCATGAAAGTGTGTTTTCCGTATTTCGCCACATCGCTTAGCCTAGGCCATACCCTGGCAGGACGCTCTTTTCCAATCATCACGTAGTGGGTGAGCTGCTGACAGGTTTGGTAGTCTAGCTCGGGAATCATTTTCAGTTCATTGAGTGAGCGTATGGGACCATAGCGATCAAGATATTCCATGATGCCCTCCACTTGCTGTGCAGATAGGAACGGCAGCTGTTCCAGCTGCTCACGGGTAATCTGGTTCAGATTAATCTTATTAATGGACAAGTCTTCCAACAGTTCCATGTTGGTGTTGTCCCCCATGTCTTCCGGTGTAGTCCATTCCTGCATATCCTCTTGCCAATCGGGCTCCTGGGCAAATGACGAGAGGGTATAAAGGGTCAAAAGAAGCGTCAAAATGCGTTTCATAGTACAAAGGTATAAAAAATAATCTTAATAGTCGGCAGTTTACTCTCAACTTTTTCGTACTTTTGCAGCGTGAAAAGATTCATATGCTTGGCTTTTGGCTTCTGGCTTCTGTCCCTGAGCATGATGGCACAGGATAAGAAACGACAAGAGGTGGACATGGACAGTCCCACCTTTGTACCTACTGTGAAGGTTGGTAAAGTACTGGAAGGAGGAGACAGCATCCAGTATATGGAGATGAACAACGTTTATGTCTTCCCACCCGTCACATTCAACAGTAAGCGTCAGCAAAATGCCTATATGCGACTTGTTAAGAACGTAAAGACCGTGCTGCCCATTGCCAAGGAGGCGCGTCTGATTATGATGGAGACGGCGGAATACTTGGAGACACTGCCTAGCAAGGAGGCACGTGAAGAACATATGAAACGTGTGGAGAAGAGTATCATGAAAGAGTACAAGCCACGCATGAAGAAGCTTACCTACTCGCAGGGAAAACTGCTCATCAAGCTTATCTACCGTGAGAGTAACTCGTCAGGCTACGAGCTTATCCAGGCCTTCCTCGGTCCCATGCGTGCGGGCTTCTATCAAGCTTTTGCCTGGGCTTTTGGCGCTTCGTTGAAGAAACAATATGATCCCGAGGGCATTGACCGGCTTACGGAACGTGTCGTGCTGATGGTGGAGGCAGGGCAGTTGTAATGCTTCTATTCCGAGAAAATTAATTGTACCAAAGTCTGGCCAACGGCTTGCAAGGTGTTTTTGTCGATGTGCTGCATATCGTCATTGACTGTATGCCATGTAGGACCGAAGCTGCTTTGTTGACAATCGGGGTAGTGGTTGATGATGTCAATGCAGGGGATACCAGCTTTTTCATTGACGGGGATATGGTCGTCAGTAACACCGCCACCATCCTGGTTGATGAAAAAACTGCCGTAACCTGCTGCGCCAGCAGCCTGCCATACCTTCTCAACGACACTACGGGCATACTGCATGGAGAATGCTTCGTGGTAGAACTTGGCACCCTGTCCGCCAACCATGTCCAAAAGGATACCATATTGATAACTTTTGGCAGTTGATTTCTGGCAGTTGGCTGACCAGTATTGTGCTCCTAATGCCCATGAGTCTCCATCAACCTCGTTGCTCCACTGTGGTACGCCCCAATCTTCGGCATCGAAGCAGATGAAGTCGACTGCCACACGGGCAGAGTCGTTTTGTTGTAAAAGACGGGCAAGTTCCAACATAACCGCTACTCCTGACGCACCATCGTTGGCTGCCATGACTGGTTTGCGCCAGTTGGCTGAGTCAGGGTCATTGTCAGCCCAAGGACGACTGTCCCAATGGGCACAGATGAGGATACGTGGCGACTGTACCTTGGTCGACTTTGCGATGATGTTGGTACTTTTGAGAATGGTGCCATCGTAACCTCTCAAGTCTGCTTTTTGCAGTTCTGTTTGATAGCCATACTGTTGGAACTGTCGGGTTATCCACTGTCCACACAGCTCATGAGCCTCGCTGTTCATCGTGCGAGGACCGAAGTTACACTGGGCCGCACAGAAAGCATAGGCAGAATCGGCATTAAACTGGATAGAGACCGTCGTTGGGTTGCTTGTCTGCTTCTTGGTCGTGCTGCATGCGAGTGTGCAGAGTGCGCAGATGGTATAAAATAGGAGTTGTTTCATCATTGTTTGGCTTCTTGTACTTGTTGCATGACACGCAGGAAGTTTCCGCCCCATATTTTCTGGATGTCCTGTTCACTGTATTGACGGGCAAGTAGCTGACGGGTAAAGAGTATCAGTTCTGAGGAGTTGGCCAATCCAAGGATACCACCGTCACCATCGAAATCTGTACCCAGTCCTACGTGGTCGATACCCATCACCTCAATGGCGTGTTCCAGATGGTGCATGGCATCCTCGATAGTGGCAATGCCATCTTTTACCAGGAAACCGTTATATAGCGTTACTTGCATGACACCACCTTTAGCGGCCAGGGCTCTCATTTGGTCGTCGGTCAGGTTGCGGGGGTGATCACATAATGCGCGGCAACTGCTGTGACTGCATACAATGGGCAGTTTACTTAGCTCCAGTGCGTCATAGAAGCTTTTCTCTGCAGCATGGCTGAGGTCAACCATGATGCCCAACCGATTCATCTCGCTGATGACCTGTCGGCCAAAGTCACTCACGCCATTGTGTGTATGACTGCCACGTGCGGAGTCGCAGATATCGTTATCACCATTATGGCAAAGCGTCATATAGACGATGCCGCGCTGGGCAAAGTGGTGGAGGTTCTCAATCTTGCCGTCCAGGGCGTGTCCGTTCTCAATGCCCAACATGATGCTCTTCTTGCCAAGGTGCTTGTTCTTCCACAAATCATTGGGGGTGCGTGCCAGTCCAACGTACTGACTGCCTTCCTTGACAATATCTTCTATCTTGTCGAAAATATTGTCGGCATACGCTGTAGGATGATCAGTTGGCTGGGGCAGGTATGCCACCATAATGGTGGCGTCCTGATGCCCTTCTGTCATCTTATGGAGGTCGACGAGAATCTTGGGGTCACGGTGCATGAAGTTAACCTGCTGTGGAAAGAACATCGGTGTGTCGCAGTGCGTATCGAGTGTTAGGATGCGACCATGCACGTCGCACGTCTTTCGGTATTGGTCAGCCTCTTGAATGAGCCACTGGAAGATAGGCAAGCCATCCTCTAAGCATTCTGGATGCCACTGAACACCTAGGACGCTCTTATACTCGGTACTCTCAATCGCCTCAATGACACCATCGGTCGATTTGGCAGTGATACGGAACCGGTTGCCTGTCTCGCCAACAGCCTGGTGATGGAACGAGTTGACGAACAATCTTAGCGGTGAGCAGTCTGATGGGTAGATATGGGCAAGGATAGTGTCCGCTTCTACCAGGACGCTATGTGTCGGTTCTGAACGGTCGGCATCCTGTGAATGCTTGACAACTGCCGTTTTGGTGATGTCTTGTGTCACTTTGCCGCCTAGTGCCATTGCTAGCGTCTGGATGCCGCGGCAAATGCCCAAGATGGGGATCTGACGATTATAGGCCAGCTGGGTAATGAGCAGTTCTGGCAGGTCGCGTTCTTGACAGACGCCTCCTAAGGATGTTACAGGTTCTTCTCCGGCATACAGAGGGTTATAGTCGGCACCACCGCTAAGCAGTAGTCCGTCAATATGCTCCAAGGTATTGATGATACTGTCCGTATCAGCCAAAGGGGGGATGATGACGGGAACTCCGCCTGCCCTGCATACTGACTTATAATAGGTCTCTGCCAATTTACAGGTCATCTCACCATAGTTGCCTGTGATGCCGATGACGGGTTTATGCGTTGCCTCAGGAAAAGAGGTATAGGGCTTCGCTAGTTGCGACTTCCAGTCAAAACATTTGCTCATGAACTTATTCGTCGAAGGTTACGGGAATCTCACGCTTGATACTTTGCTCTAGTGAGATGAGTGTCTCGGTGGCCACTACTCCGGGAATGTCCTGAAGACGCCCGTTCAGTAGGTGCATCAATTGCTCGTTGTCACGTGCATACAGCTTGACCAACATGGTATAGGGACCCGTTGTGAAGTGGCATTCTACGACCTCGGGGATATGATGTAGACATTCTACCACGTCTTTGTACATAGAACCACGCTCCAAGGTGATGCCCACGTAGGTGCAGGTGCTGTAGCCTAAGCTCTTGGGATTCACATCGAATCCGCTGCCCATGATGACACCACCTTCAATGAGGTGCTGTACACGCTGGTGAATGGCTGCTCGTGAAACATTGCATTCTGCAGCAACATCCTTGAATGGGATGCGGGCATTCTTTGATAGAATGTTTAGGATTTTTTTGTCGAGGTTGTCAATTTTCTCCATACCTTTTGTGATTGTTTTTGGTTTGTTACTTTACAATTTGTAAGCAAAAGTACGTATTTTTATTGAAATGTGCAATTTTTTAGGAGAAAAATGTCTAAAAAAAGTGTTTTTCGCGTGTTTTTCTGTCTGTTTCTTATATTTTTTTCTGAATAAGTGTCAAACCATCGCGCAAAGGTAGGATGACTTGTTCGACACGTGTGTCGTGCAAAACATAGTCGTTGAACGTCTCAATACCTAATGTTTGTGGATCACGGTCGTAATGGTGGTCTACGACATGGCCGTCCCATAGCGTGTTGTCGGCCAGGATGAAACCGCCTTTGCGAACGACGGAGAGAGCCATCTCGTATGTCTCCTTATAAGTACGCTTATCCCCATCAATGAAAGCCATGTCGAAGGAAATGCCTAGTTTTGGCGCTTCTGCCACAGCATCGCCAATGATAAAACGTATCTTGTCAGCAACGGGGGACTGCTCTATCCATGGACGAGTGAAGTCTTCTTGTTCGTCGTTGATCTCGAAGGTGTACACCATACCGCCTTCTTCTAGTCCTTCTGCCAGACATAGGGCAGAGTAACCGCTGAACGTGCCTACTTCCAGGATGTTTTTCGGACGTATCATCTGTACCAACATCTTCAGCAGACGTCCTTGGAGATGGCCAGAAGCCATGCGACCATGGAGCATGTGGATGTTCGTGGCGCGCCAGAGTCGATACAGGTATTCCGGTTCTGGTGACGAGTGTTGCTCTATGTACTCTTCTACAGACACTAGGCTATTAATGCTTCAATGGCCAAGCGATAGGAGTCCAGTCCGAAACCACAGATGACACCCTTGCATGCCGATGAGATAAACGAGTGGTGACGAAACTCCTCACGCTGGTGAACGTTGGAGATGTGTACCTCGATGACGGGTGCCTTTATCGAACGGATGCAGTCGTGCAGGGCTACCGAGGTGTGAGTGTAGGCACCGGCATTCAGTACGATACCATCGTAGCTGAATCCAACCTGTTGCATTTTGTTGATGAGTTCACCTTCCACGTTGCTCTGGTAATATTCGATGTCCACATGAGGATATCTTGCCTGCAACTGCGGGAGATACTGGTCAAAGGACGATGAACCATAGATGCCTGGCTCGCGTGTGCCCAGCAGGTTTAAATTGGGACCGTTGACAATCAGAATTTTCATAATTCAAAGAAAATGATTATATTTGCAGCCGCAAAGATACTGAAAAAATGGAAACTGACAAAAAAACGCAAGGAAATATTGTCCGTGCCTACCAACGCTACCTGAAACTGCAGCGTGGCTATTCGGTGAACACACTGGATGCCTACCTGCGCGACTTGGAGAAACTGCTGCACTATCTGGAGCTGGAGGACAAACATGTACTTGACGTTAAGTTGGAAGACCTGCAGCACTTTGCCTCGGGACTGCACGACATTGGAATCCATGCTCGTTCACAGTGCCGTATCCTAAGTGGTGTACGCTCGTTCTACCGTTTCCTGCAACTGGATGGCTTCCTTGACGACAATCCGACAGAACTGTTGGAATCACCTGTCTTAGGCGAACATTTGCCAGAAGTGCTGACTGCTGCGGAGGTTGATGCGCTGGAGAATTCCATTGACGTATCAAAATGGGAAGGACATCGGAACCGTGCCATTATCGAAGTCCTGTTCTCCTGTGGACTGCGTGTCTCAGAATTGGTGACCCTCAAACTCACTAATCTCTATATAGATGAAAGGTACGTGCGCGTGTTAGGAAAAGGCTCGAAAGAACGACTGGTTCCCATCTCGTCGAAAGCTCTTAAAGAACTGGACCTGTGGTTCGTGGATCGCAAACAAATGAAAATCAAGCCTGGTGAGGAGGATTATGTTTTCTTGAACCGTCGCGGTGCCCACCTAACACGTACCATGATACTCATCATGATTAAGCAGCAGGCTGTCGAGGCAGGTATCAAAAAAACGATATCCCCCCACACGTTGCGCCACTCTTTTGCCACAGCACTATTAGAAGGTGGTGCCGACCTCCGTGCCATTCAGGTCATGCTGGGCCACGAGAGTATCGGTACCACCGAGATTTATACCCATATCGATATGTCGACGTTGCGGCAAGAGATTCTGGATCATCATCCGCGCAACAAGAAGTTTATTTCTTCGTTGCCCTAATAAAGTATGCTATCAGTAGGATGTAGGCGCCGAGCGATAATAGTTCAGAAAGCGGGTTGGTCCACCACTGCGCATAGTCAAACTGAATACCACCAAAGCGGAGTAGTGCGCTGACAACACCCATCAGTGCTCCACCGGCAATGAATCCTGAGGCAATGAGATTGCCTTTCTCCCCACGAGTCTTGTTTTCTTCAGCCTCTTTTGAACGAGTGGTGACATACCAGTTGACGGCACCGCCAATCAGCAAGGGTACATTCAACTCCATGGGAATGAACATGCCAAGTGCAAAAGCCAGGGCGGGTACCTTGCAGAAAGTCAGGATGATGGCTATCAGGGCTCCGAGGGCATAAAGGGGCCATGGGGCACCAACACCGTTCATCAGCGGATCAATGACAGCGGCCATCGCATTGGCCTGCGGAGCAGCCAAAGCACCAGATGCAAAGCCATAGGTCTCGTTAAGCAACATCATGACACCGCCAACAGTTGCAGCACTGACCAGTGTACCGAGGAATTTCCATGTTTGTTGTTTCTTAGGCTGTGTACCGCACCAGAAACCAATCTTGAGGTCGGTGATGAAGGAACCAGCCATGGAGAGTGCTGTGCAAACAACACCTCCCATGATGAGGGCAGCCACCATACCGCCTGTACCTTTCAGTCCGACAGCCACCATAACAACGGAGGCAAGGATAAGTGTCATCAGTGTCATACCACTCACAGGGTTGGAACCGACTATGGCGATGGCATTGGCTGCTACTGTGGTAAAGAGGAATGCTATCACAGCAGTGAGGATAATGGCAACAAGGGCGAAGAGCAGGTTGCCATCCATGACGCCCAACCAGAAGAACAGGAAGGTGATAACTAAGGTCAGTATCGAAGCGATGGCAATGAAACGAAAGGGGAGATCAGCATTTGTCCCTTGCTCATTTCCTCCAGTTCCTGCCTTAGAAGCCAGTCCGACAGCACTCTTAATGACGCCCCATGACTTGATGATGCCGATGATGCCAGCCATGGCAATGGCTCCAATGCCGATGCTCTTGCCGTAAGAGGTGAAGATGAGCTCCGGTGACATGTCGCCTACAGCGGTCTCGATGGCGGGGTTCCATTGGTTTAGGATGGTATCAGAAAACAATAGGGCCATGCCTGGTACTATCAACCACCATACGAACAATGAGCCAAGGGTGATGATGAGGGCATAGCGGAATCCGATGATGTAACCTAAGCCAAGGACGGCAGCACCGGTGTTATTCTTAAATACCAACTTTGTTTTCTCTGCCAAATCGTCACCGAAAGGTATCATTCGGCTTGTCACATTCTCGTTCCACCAACCGAAGGTGGCCACGATAAAGTCGTAGAGTCCACCCACCAGACCCGCAATCAGTAATGGCTTGGCTTGTGAACTGCCTTTGTCGCCACTTTTGAGCACTTGTGTTGTTGCGGTAGCCTCTGGGAAGGGGAACTGCTCCTGAGATGCTTCCACAAAATACTTGCGGAAAGGAATGAGAAAGAGGATACCCAAGACGCCACCCAGTAGAGAAGCAATGAAGATTTTCAGAAAGTCGGCAGACATCTCTGGATACTTGGCTTGTAGGATATAAATGGCGGGGAGTGTAAAGATAGCCCCAGCCACTACGGCACCTGAACAGGCTCCGATGCTCTGAATGATGACATTCTCACGCAGCGCATTGGAACGCTTGGCTGCAGTAGAAACACCTACGGCGATGATGGCAATCGGTATGGCAGCTTCAAATACCTGACCTACTTTCAGCCCTAAGTAGGCAGCTGCTGCAGAGAACAGGATGGCCATCACAATGCCCCATGTTACTGACCAAATGTTTACTTCGTTTTTCATATTGTTGCTAATCTTTTTAATGCTTCTTGAAGAGTTGATTTCGGACAGGCCAGGTTGATGCGGAGATAGCCCTCGCCTGATGTGGAACCATACATGGAACCGGGATTCAGCCATACTTTACACTTCTGCATAATCTTGTCACAGTATGCTTCGACATTGTCACAACAAGTGGAAACGTCTATCCATACAAGGTAGGTGCCTTCAAGAGGCATCACTTTCCACTGAGGTAGGTTTTTCCCGATGAAATCGCATAATATGGTGTAGTTGTCCCACAAGTACTTGTTCAGTTCGTCTATCCAGTTCTCACTCTCGTTATAGGCGGCTATGAGTGCAACGGGTCCAAATGGATTCAGGTCGCACACCTCATTGATATTGATGACACGGTCCAGGCGACGACGCGTGGTAGCATCGGTACAAATGATGTTGGCTGTCTGCAGACCTGCAATATTAAATGACTTGGAAGGAGAGTTCAGGATGATAGCCGTCTCGTCGATGAGGCCCATCGGACAAAAATGATGACCAGGCATGATCAGCTCGCAATGAATCTCGTCGCTGACGATGCGCACCTGATGACGACGACAAATGTCTGACATCTGCCGTAGCTCCTCTCGCGTCCATACGCGACCGGTAGGATTGTGAGGATTGCATAACAGGAATACGGTGCATTTCTCGTCTGCACACTTGGCTTCGAAGTCTTCCCAATCAACTTCAAAACGCCTGGTCTCGTCGCGGAATCGTAACACGCTCTCTACCACCTCGCAGCCGTTGTTCTTCACACTGCTGAAGAAGCAGTTGTAGTCGGGCGACAGGATGAGCACCTTTTCACCGGGTAGTGTTAACGCTTTGATGGCTACCGACATAGCGGGTACTACCCCTATAGTATATAATATATGTTCGCGCGCGATAGTCCAATGATGACGGCGTTTAAACCATGAGATGACAGCTTCGTAGTAGTCTTCTTGAATAAAGGTGTATCCGAAGATGGGGTGCTCTGCGCGCTTGCGGATGGCCTCCTGTATGGCAGGCGCCACGGCAAAGTCCATGTCAGCTACCCACAAGGGAATAACCCCATTGTCAGCTTCGTCCCATTTGACGCAACCTGTCCCGCGTCGTTCTATGACGTTGTCAAAATTATATGTATTCATCGTTCTTTCCTCTCGCTTCTCACCTCTATCCTACAGTTGTTTGGCTGGCGTACGTTCTCGTCGATGGTGACACTGCCTATACTGTCTGCGATAATGCATCCAGAAGTTGGATTCTTGATGTGCTCAATATGTCCGGAGATATCGGCGTGTACAGTAGAGTACTCAAAGACACGATCACAGGCAGCATCGAAGGTGCAGTTCTCCAAAACCAGGTTCTCTGCATAGCACAATAGCTGCTCACCTGCCAAATGGCAATTGACCAGGCGGACATTCTTAGAGTGCCATGCCAAATATTCGCCATCCAGCACGGAGTCGTAGATGGTAACGTTCTCGCTCTCCCAGAATGAGTCTTTGGTAACGATCTTGGCATGGTGTATCTCGACGTTCTCACAGTATTGAAACACGTATTTGGCATCGCTCTCCAGTCCGTCTACAAAAATGTTCTTGGAGAACATGAAGGGATAGGTGCCCTCGTGTAACTTGACATGATGCAGCTTGAGTCCGTCAATTTTCCAGAATGTCTCATCGGCATCATTGATAGTAACGTTCTCTAACTCCACGTTTCTCATCTCACGGAAAAACTTGGGACCGTCAATAACGCAATCTTTCATCGTTAAATCGTTGGTATACCAAATGGCAGAACGAGAGCCGGCAGCAAAGTAGCAGTTGGTGATTAGTGCGCCATCAACGTGCCACCAAGGATATTTTCCGTAAAACTGGCAGTTATCAGCTTCCATGTGCTGACATTGTTTGATACCACTCTCCCCGTCGACTATCGTGATATTCTCAAGTCGAAGGTCGTGGGTGGCAAATAGTGGACGCTCGCCACCGAATTCTTTATCTTTTATCAGTTCCATAGTTTGTATTATAGCGGATGCAAAGGTACAAAAAAAATAGAAAAAGTAGCAGTAATAACATAAAAAGTAGTATCTTTGCACGTACATTAATTAATTAAATACGAAAACAACTATGAATGAGAATGATAACAGTCAGCAGGGACAGATGCAGATAGAACTCCCTCAGGATGTAGCGCAGGGCGAATATGCAAATTTTGCGATTATTACCCATTCCAGCAGTGATTTTGTCATTGACTTTGCACGGGTATTGCCTGGTGTTCCCAAGGCACAGGTTAAAAGCCGTGTAATTCTTGCTCCAGAACATGCTAAACGATTGCTTGGAGCCTTGCAAGAAAACATCATGCGCTATGAGCGGGAATTTGGCCCGATTCAGATCCCTAATCAAGAACCACGTACTATTTCGCCCTTTCCAACGGGAAAAGGGGAGGCGTAAAGAAAGTTAATAATTATTAAAACGCTTATTTTGTGTTAAAAATCTCAAAGTAAGCGTTTTTTTATTCTTTATATATTAGGTGGTTTAGAAAAAAGTGTGTACCTTTGCACCCCAAAAGCGCCAAAGAAGGCGTATTGTGTGACTTTGAAAATAAATACATCAATAAATATAATTAATTAAAAAACAAACAATTATGCCTACAATTTCACAATTGGTAAGAAAAGGCAGAAAGGTGCTCGTTGACAAGAGCAAGTCTCCCGCGCTGGACGCATGTCCTCAGCGTCGAGGTGTATGTGTTCGTGTCTACACAACGACCCCTAAGAAGCCTAATTCGGCTATGCGTAAGGTAGCCCGTGTTCGTCTGACTAATCAGAAGGAAGTAAACTCGTACATCCCTGGAGAGGGCCACAACTTGCAGGAGCACTCAATCGTGCTGGTTCGCGGTGGTCGTGTAAAGGACCTTCCCGGTGTACGTTATCACATCGTTCGTGGTACACTTGATACCGCAGGTGTGGCAAGTCGCACACAGCGCCGTTCTAAGTATGGTGCTAAGCGTCCTAAGGCTAAGAAATAATAATCGGAGAAGATTATAAGCCTTTAAGGATTAGAATAGTAAAAACCGTTTTGCTGGAGAATTGTTAAAGACAGGTTGAGTAAATGCTCGTGTGAGAGCGTTGAAGAACAAATGAAACAGCCCCAAGCAGACATTAATTCAAAAACAAAAAAATGAGAAAAGCAAAACCAAAGAAGAGAGTGATCCTTCCCGATCCAGTCTTCAACGACAAGAAAGTGTCGAAGTTTGTGAACCATCTGATGTATGATGGTAAGAAGTCCATCTCTTATGAGATTTTCTACAATGCTCTTGAGACCGTTAAGGCAAAGATGCAGAATGAAGAGAAGTCAGCTCTGGAAATCTGGAAGCAGGCTCTCGATAACATCACTCCTCAGGTAGAGGTAAAGAGTCGCCGTATCGGTGGTGCCACTTTCCAGGTTCCTACAGAAATCCGTCCAGACCGTAAGGAGAGCATCTCTATGAAGAATATGATTGCGTTTGCTCGCAAGCGTAGCGGTAAGTCAATGGCTGATAAGCTGGCCTCTGAGATTATGGACGCCTTCAACAACCAGGGCGGTGCTTACAAGCGTAAGGAAGATATGCATCGTATGGCTGAGGCTAACCGTGCATTTGCTCACTTCAGATTCTAATAGATATTAATAAGGTAAAAAGGAAAAGAAATGGCAAACCGCGATTTACATTTGACCCGCAATATCGGTATTATGGCTCATATCGATGCCGGTAAGACCACTACTTCTGAACGTATCCTGTTCTACACGGGTAAGACGCATAAGATTGGTGAGGTACACGATGGTGCTGCTACCATGGACTGGATGGCTCAGGAGCAGGAGCGTGGTATTACTATCACCTCTGCTGCAACAACCTGTAACTGGAAGTGGAATGGCAAGGATTACAAGATCAACTTGATTGATACTCCGGGACACGTGGACTTTACTGCTGAGGTAGAGCGTTCACTGCGCGTACTGGACGGAGCTGTTGCTACTTATTCTGCTGCTGATGGTGTACAGCCTCAGTCTGAGACCGTATGGCGTCAGGCCGATAAGTACAATGTTCCCCGTATCGGTTATGTAAACAAGATGGACCGTTCAGGTGCTGACTTCTTTGAGACTGTTCAGCAGATGAAGGACATCCTCGGTGCAAATCCCGTCGTTATCCAGGTGCCCATCGGTGCTGAGGAGAACTTCAAGGGAGTTGTTGACCTGATCAAGATGAAGGCTATCCTGTGGCACGATGAGACCATGGGTGCTGAATATGACGTAGAAGAGATTCCCGCTGACCTGCAGGACGAGTGCGACGAGTGGCGTAACAAGCTGCTTGAAGCTGCTGCTGAGTACGACGAGGCTTTGATGGAGAAGTACTTCGACGATCCTAACTCAATCACTGAGGACGAGATTATCGCTGCTATCCGCAAGGGTACTATCTCTATGGCTTGCACTCCTATGATTTGCGGTTCTTCCTATAAGAACAAGGGTGTTCAGCCCCTGCTTGACTATGTCTGTGCTTTCCTGCCTGCTCCTGTTGACGTTGAGGTGGTTACTGGTACTAACCCCAACACTGACGAAGAAGAAGGTCGTAAGCCCAGTGAGGACGAGCCCACAGCAGCCCTGGCCTTTAAGATTGCTACAGACCCCTATATGGGACGTTTGGTATTCTTCCGCGTTTACTCTGGTAGTGTAAAGGCTGGTTCTTACGTCTACAACCCCCGTTCGGGCAAGAAGGAACGTATCAGCCGTCTGTTCCAGATGAACTCAAACAAGGAGATTCCTATGGACTCTATCGATGCTGGTGATATCGGCGCAGGTGTAGGTTTCAAGGATATCCGTACTGGTGATACCCTCTGTGACGAGGAGAAACCCATCGTACTGGAGTCTATGACCTTCCCCGACACCGTGATTTCTATCGCCGTTGAGCCTAAGTCACAGGCAGACGTTGCCAAGCTGGACAACGGTTTGGCTAAGTTGGCTGAGGAAGACCCCACATTCACCGTTCGTACCGACGAGCAGAGTGGTCAGACCATCATCTCTGGTATGGGTGAGCTTCACCTCGATATTATTATCGACCGTCTGAAGCGTGAGTTCAAGGTAGAGTGTAACCAGGGTAAGCCCCAGGTTAACTATAAGGAGGCCATCACCAAGACTGTCATGGGTTACCGTGAGGTCTACAAGAAACAGTCTGGTGGTCGCGGTAAGTTTGCCGATATCATTGTCAACGTTGGTCCTGTTGACGACGATTGGGATATCAAGGAGAACGGCGGCCTGCAGTTCATCAACGAGGTGAAGGGTGGTAACATCCCCAAGGAGTTCATCCCCTCCATCCAGAAGGGCTTCGAGGCAGCCATGAAGAATGGTATTCTCGGTGGCTATCCCATGGATTCGCTCAAGGTGACTGTTGTCGATGGTTCGTTCCACCCCGTTGACTCTGACCAGCTCTCATTCGAGATTGCTGCCCAGATGGCTTACAAGTCAGTCTGCGCTCAGGCTAAGCCCGTACTGATGGAGCCCATCATGAAGCTCGAGGTGGTAACACCTGAGGAGAACATGGGTGACGTTATCGGTGACCTGAACAAGCGTCGTGGACAGGTAGAAGGTATGGAAGAGGCTCGCAGTGGTGCCCGTGTTATCAAGGCTCAGGTTCCTCTGTCAGAGATGTTCGGTTATGTAACCGCTCTGCGTACCATCACCTCTGGACGTGCTACCAGCTCTATGGAGTACGACCACCATGCTCCTCTGTCTTCAGCTTTGGCTAAGGCAGTGCTTGAGGAGGTGAAAGGTCGTGCAGACCTCGTATAAGACAGGTTCTTACTATATTCTATAGGATTCCCGGAAACTGCTGTTGTTTCCGGGAATTTTTCTTTTTCTAGTATATTTCTTTGATATTTGAATAGAATGCGTTATCTTTGCAGGCAATAGATGTGGCTTTTGAGCAAGAAAGGAAAGATGACTATAGGTAGGCTGCTGGTTTGCATCATGCGCTATGTGAGGCCCTATCGCTGGTTGGTCTTTGTAACACTTGTGCTTACATTGGTAAACTCATTGTTGGCACAGGTGAATGCTATAGTGCTTGACCGTTCGGTAGATGCCATCAATGTCCTAGATCAACAGCCAACCTTGTCATGGGGAAGTGCGATGAGTCTGCTACTTACTATCAGTAGCGTGCTCTTGGGAAAGGAAGTACTTGCCACTATCGTTAACTTCTTTCGCCGCTACTATGGTGAGCGTATGCGTATTCTGGTTAGCCGCGACCTGTCAGTAGGTGCCGTTGAGCATGTGTTGACGTTTCGTATGGCTTTCTTCACGACGGGTGGCAACGAGCCAGGCAGACTGCAGGCACGTATTGACAAGGGTGTGATGAGCCTTAGCAGGTCGGTCAACATCTTCTTTATAGACATCCTGCCGTTATTAGCTAGTGCAATTATTGCCCTCGTCTTGATGTTCTTGGCGAATGTCTATGTGGGTTTTGTGGCTTTGTGTATTGTTCCCATATATTTCTATGTTACCTATATCCAAGCAGAGCGGATGAGAGCAGGACGACGGGGAATATACGAGGGACAGCAGTCTGTCAGTCAAAACATTCTGAACACGATAGAGAATATAACTGTTATTAAGTCGTTCAATCGTGAACAGATAGAGGGAGAGAGACAGGCGCATGTGCAAGATGTGGTAACGGACTTGCAGCTGAGCACGCGCAAACAGAGCTATTTCTATACTGGACTGAAGGGCTTCTTGGAGCAGATAGGTACTGTGTTGATCATTATTCTAACGGCTTATCTTGTGCTTGTCGACTATCCGGGAATGACCATTGGTAAGATTATGTATCACGTGATGCTTTTTGCGAATGTCAGTGCACCAATCCGTCAGTTGCACCGAATCTATGACGATTTGAACGACGCCCTTGTCTACTCAGAGGGTGTCCTGGATCTTTTGGAGAAGGAAGACGATGTGGAGACAAGTGGTGACTATCAACCAGAACAGGTAAAGGGATGCTTCGAATTGCAGCACGTCAGCTTCAGTTATCCTAATGGTGTGAAAGCCCTTCATGACGTCTCTATGTGTATTGAACCAGGTAAGATTACTGCTTTGGTGGGCGTGAGTGGTGCGGGAAAGAGTACTGTTGTGAATCTACTAGATAAGTTTTATCAGGCTGACACCGGTACGATTACTCTCGACGGGAAACCTCTTGAACAGTGGAATACGCAATGGTTGCGCGATCATGTGGGACTCGTTATGCAGCGGAATCATATCTTTGATGGCTCCATCGAAGAAAATATCAAATATGGAAATCCGAAGGCAACACATGAGGATGTAGTAATGGCAGCTCGCCAGGCATTCCTTTACGACCAGATCATGTCATTGCCCAAGGGCTTCGAAACGAATGCACTCCGTTTGAGTGGTGGCCAACAGCAGCGTGTCGCTATTGCTCGTATGTTTATTAAGAACCCCTCAATCATCATTCTTGACGAACCAACGGCAAGTCTTGATGCTATTGCGGCAGAACAGATTAAATCGAGTCTTGATGCTATCAAACAAGGTCGAACGGTCATCATTATCTCCCATAATATCGGACAGATCGTAGATGCAGACTATCTCTATCTGCTGGAGCAGGGAAGTGTAATAGAGAGCGGAACTCCGACAGAAGTTTATCGACAAGGTGGGCGCTACAAGGACCTCTTTGATGCCAGTGCGCGTAGTATGAATGCGAACAAAATAGCTGATGTAATGGAGGAATGAAGAAGATGAAATATTATAGTTTGATAGTTTGGCTGCTGACACTGGTAGTGATGGTGTCATGTGATGATACCCCTGTTCCCGTTCGGGCTACAGCGTTCATTGATCAGTATTTCCCCGAATCATCTGTCGTTCTTGTGGAAATAGAAAATGATGAAGGGACGAAAGAGTACAGTGTATGGCTCAATGACGGGACAAGGATAGAGTTTGACATGCAAGGTGACTGGATGCGTGTCGGACGTAAAAAGACAGGGGTTCCTTCAATACTGATACCAGACACTATCATGCTGTACGTTAAAACTCACTATCCCAATGACGTGGTCACCAAGTTCAGTAAAAAGGACTATGGCTACAAGCTGGAACTGTCAGATGATATGGATCTTCGCTTTAATAAACAATTCCAGTTTATAGGTGAAATAGACTGATTACCGAAAAAAATGAGGAAAAGTTTGGTGGAATCGGAAAAAGTGCGTACCTTTGCAACCCGAAAGTTGAACTGCCGCTGAGTAAATGACTCTTTAGCGGCAGCAAATAAATAGTAAATAGTAAATTGTTAAATTGTAAATTAGAATTATGAGTCAAAAAATTCGTATCAAGCTGAAGAGCTACGATCATACGCTCGTAGACAAGTCAGCCGAGAAGATTGTGAAGGCTGTAAAGGCCACAGGTGCTATCATCAGCGGTCCTATTCCCCTTCCAACCCACAAGCGTATCTTCACAGTTAACCGTTCAACCTTCGTTAACAAGAAGTCTCGCGAGCAGTTCCAGTTGTCAGACTACAAGCGTCTGATTGACATCTACAGCTCAACGGCTAAGACTGTTGATGCGCTGATGAAACTTGAACTCCCCAGTGGTGTTGAGGTAGAAATCAAGGTATAGTTTTTTAGTCACATTACGATAAAGTCCCGCAGCAGACGAAAATGGTCCTTGCGGGACTTTTTTGTCTTTTTTGCCTATGAATAAAGTGGAGCTACCTCAATGGTTGCCCCACTTCCTCTTTGTGTCACCACCGTGCGCCTAAAGCAGCGCCAGTGGACCGTGTCCCTTTAGAGCCCCTTGGTAAGGGGCGGCTATAATGCGGGGTTATAGCCTATACACGATACTGTCCCAAATGCCGTCAGCGCAGCCGTCAGAATACTGACAATGAACTGCAAAATCGTCTTCCAAGTCTCTCGTTTCATAGATTAAAAATTAAAGATTAAATTCTTTTTTTTGGCACGGATGGCCACGGAATACACGGAATTTTTTTAATTAAAATTAAGGGCTAAAAAACAGTGTCCATCCGTGTCCATCCGTGCCTAAAAATTACCCTTCGTCCGTACCATCTACGATGCTACCGCTGTCACCACCAGTGTTATCGTTAGGGTTAGGGTTATCGTTATCGTTCCCGTTCCCGTTATCGTTCCCGTTATCCTCCTCCACGTCGCCGCTGTCGTCGCTGGTCACGCGCTTGAGCACGTTGCCGTCCTCGTCGAGACAGGTAATCTGAATCGAGGTGTTCTTCAGCTCGTCCTTCAGCTCCACGTTAGGAGTGAAGATGATGCGGCGCACGCTGATGAGGCTGGTCTTCACGTCCTCGAGGTCGGCTACGGCCTTCGAGCGGACGCCGAAGCGCATGGTTCCCAGTCCGGGCAGAGGGATGGAGTGACCTTCGGTCGCCCACGTACGGATTACTTCACCTGCGGCGTCCCAAGCCGCCTTGATCACACCTGCAGAGATTCCCGAGTGGGTGCTGGCCTCCGCAAACACCTTCTTCTCCTGGATGGGGATGTAGAGGTCGGGACGCATCACGAACTTCTTACCAGGGTTCTTACCCAATTTCACTTCACGTCGCTGTGCAATTACTTTAATAGCCATAATTTTTAATAATAAGTTAGTTAGACATTTGTAAATAATTTTATTAATACTCTCGTTGTCGCCTTGTTTCGCTTCCAGAAGGTACTGTTAAGGAAAACAATTGCTACCATTAATGCGCGCAATTTCTAGATTTAAATCTCGCAATTTTTACCCTTAAAGACCGTCTTTCCTGCTATTTCAATTTGACACTGCAAAGGTAATAATCTTTCATTGCGGTTCACGAATATTTTAGGAAGAAAATATAATTTTTATAGACGCGGTCATTTTTGGTCATGGTCATTTGGTCAAAATCGAAAACGGATGCTGTCAAAACTGCCACTATAATATAAATATTTGTATTTATATATATAGTGAGAAAATAACCTCGTTCCCGAAGTTGAAAATGACCAAAATGACCTTGACCAAATGACCACAGTGGAATACCAGTCCACTTTCCCATGCTTGCATATCAGGACACAGAGGGTCTGTCCCGCTGTGTCCTCAGAGGGGTGCCGCCAAGCAGGGAGGGCGTAGCTGCTCTGTGTAAGGCCATAGGCCTCTCCTGTCGCCTCTATTATTTGGCTATATGTGGAACACAAAAAGAACCGTCATTGCTGTGCTTGCTTTTTGTGTTCTGAACGGTCTTAAAGTTCCTGCTATCATCAACTTTTTGTCAAAAATGTTTGGAAGTTAGAGATTTTTTTCGTATCTTTGTCCCGAAGTATTTAACTAAATAACTAACCTAATTATGACTGATATGAGAAAATTATTTAATTGGATGTTCGCAGCTGTCCTGATTTGCTGCGGAGGAGGGCTTACTTCCTGTTCTGATAATGCTGACAATCCGGTTGACCCGAAGCCCTCGGAGATTTATCCAGAGGATGTACACTTGTTTGAGTTCGACTGGGATTATGATCTGCCAGGTGGATATTATATAGCACCGGGTGTCTACGCAGAACTCAAGGAGACTTTAACTGAACTGATAGATGAGGAGCCGCAAATGGCGATTAACGAAGATACCTATCTGGTGATCCTCGACAAGGTCAGCGACCTGCCTGGTGACAAGTTGGTTGAACTCTATCACAGTGGTGTAACCATTGGTTTTGCTAATCCCAAGAAGGCGGAGATTGACGCCCTCTATCAGGAATATCCTGACCTGGGATACTATTGCAACGACGATGACATCGACAGGGCTCTGCTGTTTGCCATCAGCAGTTTCAACAACGGCTCCTACATCATACCCGATCCGGAGAAGTTCAAAGATCAGTTCACCTACGAGTCTGATAATACTGACCCGACTGAGCCGACAGACCCAGGAGCGGGTGATCCCAATGACCCCATCGTCTATACTCCTGATGATGATCACAGTCTGCTCTATTTTTATTATGGAATGTTCTTGCAGGATCTGACTTCAGAGCAGGCCAAATATGATGATGAAGTAGCCCAGGCCCGTGCCATGAACAGAGCAGGTGAAAAAGAAGACAAACTGAGTGCACAGATTAAGCGTGCAGAGGGCAAAGCACATGTTGGTAAGCCAGGTGTTATTGAGATCAGCGAGATCTATTTCCGAACGAGTTACAGGTTCAATGGCAAGGCGGTTGTAAATTTGGGTTGCGATGTCTATCCTATCCATGTGTATGAGGGTGAAAACGGTGCTGGCGACTACTATTTCATGGACATGACAGCCAGTATCAGCAATGAAACCATGTACAAGGGTAAAGATGGCGTCTACACAGGTGGCTTTCCGGTGTATCTGCGGTGGTGTGGTGCATACGCAACCAAATTCAGGGCTGCCAGCACGCTGATCAACGCCAAGGACGATAAAGAAGTAGCTAATGTGATGTTCACAGCAGAAGGTTTCCCAATACCCAGCACCGTCGTCAAGGATGTTGATCACTCAGAGTCGAAAACCTTTAGTATCGGATGCGGCATCTCTGGCGGCTATGATGGAAAAAGTGGATCAGAATCATCAGGACAACCAGGTCAAGATCCTACAGCTGAAAAATTAACCAGTGGAGGTCAATGGGGCATCAAAGCCAGTGTCAATCCCAGCTGGAGCTGGACTGATACTAAAAAGTGGAATGTCAAGGATGTCGACCTGGAGAACCAGACGAGCGGTAATACTGCAGCATGGGCACTTATCTATAACAACCTGCCGGAATTTAATTCAGGTTATGATTATTGGTATAAAGAAGGTGAATCAAGAGCCTTCAGGTCGACAACTACAATCAGAGGTTCTTGGGTTTGGTATATTCCCAATGTACCCGATGATTCAGAGCCGACCCCAAGACGCATAAAATTGGATGCATCAGCTGACTATGGCTTCCAGAGATTCTTTGCTACAAAAGCCGACAACAAAGAGTTCAGATGGCACGCCAAATGGAATGTTGTCTGCAACATGCCGAAAATTGCCAATTACAAGGCCGGCAACATCATCCTGAAGAATGACACCACGAAATTTATCTCCAACATTATGATCTATAACAAGGATGGCAAGGAAATGATCTCCAAGTACAGATTCCAGAACAGCTATCCCGCCGGTCAGGAGATTAAACTGGGTGCCTTCAGGTGTACTGACGACTTGATTGTCAAGTTCAAGATGGACGGCAAGACCTATGTCTATAAGCAGAACGACTATGTTAAGCCTATCTTCAAGGAGAGTGTAACGCTTTACGTCACCAATGACTTTAAAAAAGAGGAATAGTTCGGATTAGTCCGGATGTTTGGTTAAGGAAACCTCCCCCCGCTTGTCCCGAAGCGAGGGGAGGTTATAATTGTGACTTAGAGCACGTAAAAGGATAGGATTGGGCGTATGTCGGCCTTGATTCCTAACTTTTCGGGGCAATTTGTTTCAGTTTTTATCTCAACTGGCTTATAATCTCGGAAATTTTATTTAAATTTGCGGCTGATTAACGATAAAAGATATGAAGAAACTGTTAAACATCTTTTTCGCATTGATCCTGACGTGTGTTGCTCAGGCTCAGATGGTGGAACCGGTACATTTCTCCTCTGAACTGAAGATGTTGGGAGAGAACGAGGCAGAAATCTTGTTCAATGCCCGGATAGATGCTGGATGGCATGTGTATTCCACTGAGTTGGGCGATGGTCCTATCTCTGCAACGTTCAATGTGGTGAAGTTGGATGGTGTGGAGACTGTCGGCAAGTTGATGGCAAGGGGTGGCGAGATCAAGCATTTCGATAAGATGTTTGGTATGGAACTGCGCTATTTTGAGCAGAAGGTGACTTTTGTACAGCGTATCCGTTTTACCAAGCAGAAATATGTAATAGACTGCTATCTGGAGTATGGCGCCTGCAATGACGAAATGTGCCTGCCTCCTTCAGAGGTGATATTTAAGGAGAGCAAGAGTCTGCCCCAGAATATGGAGAAGGACGACGTCACTGTAGCCAAGACCAATACAGATAAAACTGGCACTGCTGAAGATATTGCTATGACGGATACGGCGGCTGTTGACACGATGACCGTTGACACCGCTGGTATCAGCGCGCTCCCGGTGGAGTGGGGTGGAGACAATCTGGAAGACTTTAATGGAGACTACCTATACATCTTTTTCATGGGGCTTGTAGGTGGATTGCTTGCAGTCTGTATGCCCTGCATCTGGCCTATCATCCCCATGACGGTATCCTTCTTCCTGAAACGGGCAAAGGACGACCGGCTCAAGGGGCTTCGTGATGCACTGACCTATGGCTTGAGCATTATTGTCATCTATCTTGGATTGGGTTTGTTGGTGACTGCTTTCTTTGGTTCTGATGCCCTTAATGCGATGTCCACAAATGCGGTGTTCAATGTATTCCTTTTCCTTTTGCTGGTGATCTTCGCCCTGTCGTTCTTTGGCTGGTTCGAAATGAGATTGCCCGATTCGTGGGCTAATGCTGTTGATACGAAAGCTGCTGCCACTGGTGGGCTTGTCAGTATCTTTCTGATGGCTTTCACGCTGGTATTGGTGTCGTTCTCTTGTACAGCGCCTATTGTAGGACTGCTGTTGGTGGAGACAGCCACAAGCGGGAATTGGTCGGCTCCCGCTATTGGCATGTTGGGCTTTGCCTTGGCGCTGGCCTTGCCTTTCACCCTTTTCGCCCTCTTCCCCTCATGGCTAAAGCAGACTCCAAAGTCTGGTTCGTGGATGAATACGCTGAAAGTGGTGCTTGGATTCATAGAACTGGCCTTCTCGCTCAAGTTCCTCTCTGTTGCTGACCTTGCCTATGGCTGGCACATCCTTGACCGTGAGGTGTTCCTCTCCTTGTGGATTGTCATCTTCTTCCTGCTTGGCGCCTATCTTTGTGGGTGGCTAAAGTTTCAGAGTGATGTCAACGACCAGCAACCGTCAAATGGAGGACGGCATCCTGTCTTTGTCATGGGTGGACTTGTGTCGCTGGCCTTTGCTCTCTATATGGTGCCAGGTCTATGGGGAGCTCCCTGCAAGGCCGTTAGCGCTTTTGCTCCTCCAATGAGTACACAGGACTTCAACCTTAATACAAAAGTGGTTGAGGCTCGCTACAAGGACTATGAACAAGGTATGGAAGCTGCTCGTCGCGAAGGGAAGCCCGTTATCGTTGACTTTACTGGCTTCGGTTGTGTGAACTGTCGTAAGATGGAGGCGGCTGTATGGACGGACTCCCGTGTTGCAGACAAGCTGATGAACGACTATGTGCTCATTTCCCTTTATGTTGATGATAAAACCCCACTGCCGGCGCCTGTTGAGGTGACTGACCGGCAGGGAAATAAGAAGACGCTTCGTACCGTGGGAGCTAAATGGAGCTGGTTGCAGAGTCAGCGGTTTGGTGCGAATGCCCAGCCGTTCTATGTCCTGTTGGACAACAATGGTCGTCCGTTGACGGGAAGTCGTGCTTATGATGAAGACATTCAGGGTTATCTCGATTTCCTCGACCAAGGTCTGCGACGGTACAAACGTTAAATAAAATTAAAAGTTGTTATAAGGCTGGTTGCTAGTGTTGCGCAGTTCATAAATAATGTGTACCTTTGCAGCCGCTAATGTGCGTATTGCGCTGGCTCGTGGGCTAACAATACCTTGATTAAGAGCGACTTAACCTTCATTTAGAAGTAGTGATCGTTTCTTTTTAGGTGAGTTTTGCAAGCGAAATAGCGTGAGGCACTTAAAAAGAAACAGAATATATTCACATTATTATTAAATTTTAAATTGAAATGCCAGGATTAATTGGAAGAAAAATCGGAATGACTTCCGTTTTCAGTGCCGACGGTAAGAATGTACCGTGCACTGTTATCGAATGTGGTCCTTGTGTTGTTACTCAGGTGAAAACCGTCGAGAAGGACGGCTATGCTGCCCTTCAGCTCGCCTTTGGCGACAAGAAGGAGAAGAACACCACCAAAGCGATGATGGGTATCTTCAAGAAGGCAGGTACAACACCAAAGGCCCACTTGGCCGAGTTCAAGTTCGACGAGGAACACAACCTCGGTGACACAATCACCGTTGAGTTGTTCAATGACACCGAGTACGTTGATGTCGTTGGTACCTCAAAGGGTAAGGGTTTCCAGGGTGTTGTTAAGCGTCACGGTTTCGGTGGCGTAGGTCAGAGCACCCATGGTCAGGATGACCGTCTGCGCAAGCCCGGTTCTATCGGTGCATGTTCTTATCCCGCCAAGGTTTTCAAGGGTATGCGTATGGGTGGCCAGATGGGTGGCGACCGCGTAACAACGCAGAACCTCAGAGTGTTAAAGGTAATACCGGAGCACAACCTGCTTCTTGTGAAGGGTAGCTGCGCTGGTTGTAATGGTTCAACTGTTTTAATTGAGAAGTAAGCTATGGAATTGAACGTATTGAATATCAAAGGTCAGGAGACCGGACGTAAAGTTACGTTGAACGAGGCCATCTTCGGTATTGAGCCTAACGACCATGTTATCTATCTGGACGTCAAGCAGTACATGGCTAATCAGCGTCAGGGAACAGCCAAGTCAAAGGAGCGCAGCGAACATGCAGGTTCTACCCGCAAGTTGGGTCGCCAGAAAGGCGGCGGCGGTGCTCGTCATGGTGATATCAACTCTCCGCTGCTTCGTGGTGGTGGCCGTGTTTTTGGTCCCACACCCCGTGATTACGGTTTCAAATTGAACAAGAAAGTGAAGGTTCTTGCCCGTAAGTCTGCTTTGTCTTACAAGGCTCAGGAGAAGGCAATCATCGTTGTTGAGGATTTCAACTTTGAGGCTCCCAAGACCAAGGAGTTTATCAACATCGCAAAGAACCTGAAAGTCGAGGGTAAGAAGATGCTGATGGTTTTGCCAGAAGCAAACAAGAATGTATATTTGTCGGCTCGCAACCTGCAGAAGTCTGAGGTTATCATTGCTGCCAACGTGAACACCTATAAGGTGCTGAACGCAGACGTGATGGTTATTACCGAGAACTCTCTGAAGGCTATCGACGGTGTTTTAAATAAATAAAGGAGACTAAAGATATGGCATTTATTATTAAGCCTCTGATTACAGAGAAAATGAATAACATTACAGAGAAGTCTTCTGCCGATAGGACTTACAAGCCAAAGACCGGTAAACACCGTGGTGAGGAAGTGACTAAGAAGGCTCAGCCCAAGTATGGTTTCATTGTGAAGCCTGAGGCCAACAAGGTGGAAATCGCTAAGGAGGTAGAGGCTCTGTATAATGTGACAGTTGAGGACGTGAATACGGTTCGCTATGCTGGTAAGCGCTCGTCGCGCTATACTAAGGCAGGTCTCGTGAGAGGTCAGAAGAACGCGTTCAAGAAGGCAATCGTTACTCTTAAGGAGGGCGACAGCATTGATTTTTATAGCAATATTCAGTAATAAAAAATGGCAGTACGTAAATTAAAGCCCGTAACTCCGGGTCAAAGACACAAGATTATTGGCACGTTCGAGGATATTACTGCATCCGTGCCAGAGAAGTCTCTCGTTTACGGTAAGCGTTCAACCGGT
>Ga0256404_1000271_pt1 | contig 133465 bp, 99 predicted proteins | sample RumenRJG_01DNA_FD_185990 | JGI IMG/M metagenome (GOLD analysis project Ga0256404, IMG submission 185990) | Bovine rumen microbial communities from Lethbridge, Alberta, Canada - RJG_01 | ecosystem: Host-associated > Mammals > Digestive system > Stomach > Rumen | place: Canada: Alberta... | reverse complement strand
CGGCTCTGGGTACAGAAAACAAAGCGTAAGGCGCTGAAACTCATTGAGTTTTGGCGCTTTTTCCACATTGTAAAAAGTCCCTCGTGCTCTGGAGGGCACGAGGGATAGATTTTTGGACAATGATTTGTGGTTAATTCCAGGTGCCGTTGAGCAGGAAGTCGATCAGAGCGGTCACATCGGTGATGTTGACGTCGCCATCCTGGTTGCAGTCGGCGGCCTGGTTGCTGATGGAATCGCTGCCGAGCAGCAGGTCGATCAGGGCGGTGACATCAGTGATGTCCACATTGCTATCACCATTCACGTCGCCGCGCACAAACGCAGGTTCCACATATTTCACGAATGTAATGGGATTGAACATCAATGCGCCATCAACCTTGCAGATAATGCCATAGACATTGTAATTGCCAGTGGCTGGCTGATTCACAGCCCACAGGACGTCGGTCAGTCCAATGGTCGTTCCATCGGGCAGCGGCAACGAGCGGATGGGGAAAAAGCCCTTAGTCACATTCTCGATGTAAACATAGGCGTTGAGCATGCTCTCATCCACGGCTCCGGTGAGTTTTTGGGGAGTTGCCAGAGCGACATTGGTCTCACCGCTGGCGCTGAGGCCGGCGGCATCGGTGAACTTCACCCAGTTGCCATTGCTGACCTTGGTGGCGCTCCACCCCTAGGTCAGCACCTGGCCGTTCTCGAAGGTGGCGCCAGCCACGTTGGTGATCTGGCCATAGCCTGTAGCGTCACGCACGAACAGGTAGTCATTGTTATAGCAGGTAACAACAGCGTCGCCATTGAACATGAACGGGGTATTGTCCTCAAGCGCATTGGCCTCGGAGATGAGGGTCACAGCAGCCGGAGCACTGGCATCACCATAGGTGAAGGTTGTCTTGGGATAGAATTGCTCGGTAAAGTATTGGTTTCCACCATAGACAGCACTAGGCACACTGGTCTTCACGCCATAGAAAGAGCCCGTGCCTGAAACCGTCCCCGCTTGCGTTACCTTGACCATGAGTGCAAGGTTGCCGCCGGCATAGGCAAAGGGGGTATCGAAGTTGACAGCGATCTGAGATTCACCCTGAGTCATCGGGAGCGTGCCCACTAGCGTGAGGTCGCTCTCAGGGATGCGGAAGGGCGAGACGATGGAATACTCCGACACATCGACCACACCCAGGAAAAAAGAGAGTTCACCGCCATTCATCACACTGCCGCCCTCGTTAGCGATATAGAACGTCAGCCCGGTAATGTTTTTGCCCTCCAACTGAGTGAGTTGGCCGGCAGGATAAATCACCTGGCCAAAGTAGGGCGGGTAGTTGAAGTAGGCGGCACGGAACGGAATGTACTGATTGGTGTCAGTGCCATCGGCAACAGTCAATTGAGCGGCCTGGGCAGCAAATGCTATAGCGGCCACAGCCATTAAAGTAAAGATTTTCTTCATTTTTATTGACACTAAAATATTTAAGATAATAATTAATTGGATCCTCTGTAAATCAACTCGTTGGTCATCAACAAGTAAGAATTGCACAATCACGTTACAAAGTTAGTCAAAAGTTGTGACAAATAACATAATATGCACATATTTTAAAAAAATATTGGGAACGATATAGCAGTTGACCCTGTCAGATTTCTTTAATGCGAATTTCGCTATTGAGGCGTATTGTTCAAGAGAGTCAAGATATGAATCCTCATATTCGTCTCGTGTTGCATAAAACACATGATTTTGCTGGTGACCCGGATTTCGTGATCTTTTTTTATAAATTGGCTTCGTGGAGTTAACGGTTCGTGCAGTTAGAATTAGCCCTCAGGACTTGGGCCAGCATCAATTCAGTCCGCGCAAACGGATTATCCATACCATTCGAGTTATTATCCATACTCAGTCAACGTCAATTATTCACCGCAAAAGTACAATAACCGCCCTCAACGGCAGGCCTTGCCAGGCCAAAAAAACGCATTTTGACAAAAAATGTCCATTTTTTTGCCACCAATTCAAAAAATTGACTTACCTTTGCACCCGCTTACACGCCCAGATGGCGGAATCGGTAGACGCGTTGGTCTCAAACACCAATGGGGTAACACCCGTGCCGGTTCGACCCCGGCTCTGGGTACGACAGACACCTTGTAAGTCATTGATTTACAGGGTGTTTTGTTTTTCTTGGGTGTTAAAAAGGTGTTAATTTTGGACATTTATAGGAAATTTTGTCAAAGAAACGAAAAAAGGGAACAGAGTAGTTAAAGAATGTCTCCCCGTCAGCCTATTCATTCTTTTTTTCGCTGTTTTTGACTATCTTTGCGCCTCAAATATTAGTCATAGCAATACATGATAAACGAACAGGAACAGGCTATCGCCAGGATACAGCAGAATATGAACTATTTCATTCAAGAAGCCCTTGGGGTTCTTGAAGATAGCATCTTGGACAAGGAAGAAATTATTTCCGAGAAGGAAGCGATAGAGCTTGAACGCACTGAGTACTTCCGCACGCTGGATGAACTTGCTGCCATCTATGCTGAATATCCGGCTGTCCGCAGCATCAAGCAATATGTACACCTTTCCAACTTCCTTTGGGAAAGCACTTTTATAGAGTCAATAACGATGGAAGAAAAACGCAAGTGGTTCCACTCATATAGTCTTGCCACCTATGATGATTTCTGTAAAGACAACACTGTCTTTGACCAGACATTTCCATATTTCTCAATTATTTATAATGTGGTAATTAAAGAACGTTACGCCGATTTCCTAAAGCAAAGAAGGGAAGCGTGGGCACTGAATGCCGTGAAAACTACAAATATCGCGCAAGATGATGGTAACTCTAAAAAACAAGCTACTGAAAAGGCCGCAGTAAATAATCAGCCTGCAACTCCAGTGCTTGCGGATAGATATACTTTTGAGCATACACTCAACAATAACCAAATAGACTCTTTGGTGGATTGTGTCAACGAAGTTCGTATGTTCAAAGGTGAAGAGGTGACCTTTGAACAACTAAAATCAATATTCGACTGCAAACCTTTGACTCCACTCAAATCAAACAACAACCGATTAATAGCATTCTTTTTTGACCAGTTATCCAATCACAGATACATTGCAGAGAACTGGCAATCAGTTATAGCAAAGAATCATCTTTTTCTGTCACCGATGAAAGACACCTTTCTAAATCAGTCCGATCTTTCCTCTGCCGTTAATCGAGTAAGAGATACTCTTGCCGAGAAGAAATTGGAAAGGATAAACCTGTATATCCGTAATCTGAAAGGACTTTCAGAATAGGAATACCACTCAAAAATCAGAAAAAAGATTGAGAATGAGTTGAGACCTCAATCATTCTCAATCACCTATCAACCTTTCTTGCAATACTTTCGCCCCCGAATTCAAATTTCGGAGGGCGCGCACTCCTATTGTTAAATCTCAAAATCTATAGCAATATGAATGCTAATAAGTCAATTGAACAACGTGTCGAGGAACTGGAGTCCCTCGTTTATGCAAGCAAAAATGTGCTGAGCTTTGAGGAAGCCAGCAGATTTCTCAGCCTGTCGAAAAGCTATCTTTACAAATTGACATCGGCAGGTCTCATTCCTCATTACAAGCCACAGGGCAAGTTGATTTACTTCGAGAAAGATATCCTTGAAGCGTGGCTCCGTCAGAATCCAGTCAAAACCCAGGCACAGATTGCCCAGGAAGCGCAGCAGTACCTTTTAAACCGCAAGTAATGTTATGGAGACGCAAAATCATTACAGTCCGATGAAACAGGAGATGACAAAAGAGGAATTCCGTGTCATCTGGCAGTCCATTCATCTGAAAGCGACCGATGAGTATGCCATTCCACCTGAAATCATACGGGTGAACGGCTCCACCATCGGAACACTGGGTAACTTCAGTGCATCTGCAGGAAAGGCAAAAAGCAAGAAGACCTTCAATGTCTCAGCCATTGTGGCGGCTGCACTGACCAACACCGAGGTGCTTTGCTATGCGGCATCATTCCCGGCCGATAGGCGCAAGGTGCTGTATATTGACACAGAGCAAAGCAAGTACCATTGCCAGAAAGTGATGAAACGCATTTTCAAACTGGCAGGTATGCCCATCGACCAGGAATGTCCCAATCTTCTTTTCGTCGCCATGCGTGAGCTATCGCCCGAAAAGCGGCGAATGACCATTGACTATATGCTCTCAAATATCGAGGGTATCGGGTTGGTTGTTATCGATGGAATCCGTGACCTGATGTATGATATCAACAATCCGACAGAATCCACAGAAATCATCAATCTGCTGATGCGGTGGTCGAGCGGTTATAATCTGCACATTCATACTGTGCTTCATCTTAACAAAGGTGATGATAATACCCGAGGACATATCGGAACGGAGTTAAACAACAAAGCTGAAACCGTGTTGCAGGTGACTAAAAGCCAGACAGATGCCAATATCAGTGAGGTGAAAGCCATGCATATCCGAGACAAGGACTTTGAGCCGTTCGCTTTCCGTATCAATGAGGAGTCGCTGCCAGAATTAGTTGTCGGGTACGAATGCCAACCTAAATCTGAGCGTATCGCTTTGACAGATCTGTCTGAAGAAAAACATCAAGCGGCTCTTGCCCATGCTTTCAAGAATGGAAGCATTCAAGGTTATGATTGCTTGATAGCAGCCTTGAAGGAAGGCTATGCCTCCATTGGTTATGAACGTGGACGCAATACGCTCGTCACTCATAACAAGTGGTTGATGTCTCGTGGTTTGATAGTAAAGCATGATAAGATGTACAGTTTACCACAGGGCGTATATAGTGAGAACGAACATAAACCTAACATTCAAACTCTCTTTGACAATGACCATTAATCAAGCAAAACAGATTCGCTTGACAGACTATCTGCAAGCCTTAGGATATAATCCCGTACGTCAGAGTAGCAACAAACTCTGGTACTACTCTCCGTTACATACCGAATCAAATCCATCGTTCAAGGTCAACACTGACCGTAATCTATGGTATGATTTTGGTATCGGGCGTGGTGGCAGTATCATCGATTTTGCACTAGTATACTATCGCATAACCGACATTTCTCTGGCACTCACAATGATTGAACGGAAGTCGCCAATAATGGAACCACGGCCTGTTTCCTCTTTTCGACAGCAACCATCTGAACCCAATTTCAAGGATGTTGAGATAAAGCCGCTGACACACGCTGCTTTAGTGAACTATATTCGGGAACGAAATATTGATATAGAATTATGTCGCCAGCTTTGCCGTGAAGCCCATTACTCTATTGGAGACAAACGTTACTTTGCCATTGCTTTTCCAAACAATTCGGGAGGTAGCGAATTGCGTAATCGTTATTTCAAAGGATGTATGCCACCCAAGGACATCACAGCTATCCGAAGTAAGCAGCATTATAGCGAATGCAGCATTTTTGAGGGGTTCATAGACTATATCTCTTTCTTGACCATGAAGAAACGGGGCTATGCCTATGGCCGTTTAAGCGAGGAACAGGATTTCATTATCTTGAACTCCGTGACCAACCTGCCAAAAGCCATCCCCTTGCTTGAAGGTTATGATTCCATCTATTCATTCCTCGACAACGACAATGCTGGGCGCGAGACCCATGCAAAACTTGTAGCGGCGTATGGCGACAAAGTGGTCAGTATGTCCGAACATTTTAACGATTTCAATGATGTCAATGACCTCCTTTGTTGGTTTGAGAAAAAACATGAATGAACTTGAGAGAGCTATGCAAGAAGTGCCAATGTCGAACAAACGGCTTTGCTGTTAGTCCGCTTATTGGCTTTCTTGCAGTCGCTCGCAGGCTCGCAACCGATAATTAATTTAACTGCCTAAACCAAGATTGTTATGCGTAAGAACTCACATAAAAACAATGCTGATAAGCCTTGTCTGGAATGTCGTTTGGCATTCCGGGTAACAACGAAAGAGAAACAAGAAATTGAAGGTAAGGCTAAACTCTGTGCAATGTCTCAGAGTAAATACATTCGCAAATGTGTTGTTGGTCATAAGCCTAAACTACATCTGACTGAGCGCGAGACCGAAGCCTTCATCAGCCTGGCAAATGCCCGTGCTGACATCATCCACATCAAGAATGCACTCAGCGGTAAGAGCCAGGACGAACTGTTACGCTACTTCCGTGACGCAAATTTCATGAACTATTGGATCATGGCCACCGACAAACTTGTACGTCGCTGGTATGATATTGAACATCAATTAACCGAATAGACTATGGTGGCAAAGGCACGTTCTATTTCACATGGAAGGATTTCCATAGACTATATCACTCGTATGGGGAAGGCTGAGATTGTAAAACTCAATCATCTACCTAAGGATGTAGAAGTTGAAGCTTGGTGGGCGCACATGCAGGCACATCAGATGAGGTTCCGACATAAGAGATCATTTCACCGTCCCATGAAGAACTCCATGATCCGCATTGAGATTTCTCCAGCACGTGAAGAGACTGAAGGCTTCACCCTTGCTGACTGGGAGGCTCTGGCAGATGATTTCATCAAGGCATTTGATGAGATAGACCTATCAAAGATTGCCAACCGTAAATCGGCATCCCATACAAACATCGCCAATTCCCAGTATGTCATATCATTGCACCGGGACAGCAAGTCTGGTATAGTCCATATGCACCTCGACTGTAACCGCATCGATATGGAAGGTAACTTAAACGATGACCACAAGATTGGGCTTCGCGCCACGATGGCGGCGAACGAGGTGACACGTCAACGCGGATGGGTACAGGCTGAACAGCGTTCAGTGGAAAACAAGAGTCGAATTACCCAAGATTGCATGGATGCCCTCAAAGCCATGTCTGATTTTTCTTGGGAGGTCTATGCGCGGAGGCTAGCAGCTAAAGGCTATGACCTGCAACTGCGCAGGGACTCAAATGGGGAGGTTAGAGGTTATACCGTCCGCATGGGCAACTCCATCTTCAAGTCATCTGAGTTGGGAAAAGGTCGTAACCTTATTCCATCAAAAATCGAAACTACATGGAGAAAGTTACATCCACTCACACCGTCTCAAACATATATCCATTCTGAACAGAGTAGCAGACCAAGCTTTTCATCAATTCCACAGCCGAAACCTGCTCAAAACCCTGTGTCACAGGCAACAGTTTTGCACAAGATAGATGGCGACAGTCAAATCTATACTATCCAGATACCAGAAAAGGCATATGACGCCATGAAGGATGAGGTTGAAGATTTCAAGATGGATAGAGAAACATCTGAGCAGATTACCAATGTGGCTCTTCTGCTCTTTGCCAACTACATTGATGCTGCTACATCCATGTCTGAAAGTCATGGTGGCGGTGGGACTGTCCCATCTTCTGGATGGGGAAGGGACAAGGATGATGATTGGGAATGGGCAAAACGCTGTGCGGTAATGGCCCATTCGATGATAACAACACCAAAGCCAAAGATAAGACGTGGCCGAGGAAGATAAAGCCAGCCCATGAAGAAGTATAACATCAACAATGAAATCCCTGTGCCTCCTCCACTTGTGCAAGAAGAAGGGGGCGCAGGGGATTCTCTCGAACACATGCTGAGTTCCATTGACTATCAGCACGAGTTCAGCGAGGAGGAGAGAAGACTGACCGCCCTGATTGAGGCAGTCAGACTTCTGGTAACAAGACTTGAGAGCTTTGCCACATCCAATGATTCTACATGTGAAAAAATAGGCGAACAAGCTCACGCCATTAGATCACTGGTCTATCATCTTGAGGAGCATACTGATAAGCTGAAAACCATTGTCATTCAGGCGAACTTGTCACCCCAATCCATGAATGAACTGGATAAGTATGTCACTGACATCATTGAAAAGGAGAAAAAACTCCTAGACGGCCATCGCAAACGGCAAAACCAGGAATGGGATGAGCAAAACAATTATCTTAAAACCATTGTCCATGACAACAAAGGCGTTTGGCTATCGAACAAAGTGTTTTGGTGGGCAATAGGCATCTTTGAACTGGCTATTTGCATCGCCATCTACTTTGGAGGCAAGGCCTTGGTAGCCGCCATCGGATGAATGCTCAAGAAACCAACGAGAAAGCCCAACTAATTGTCGGTCAGTTGGGCTTTTACTATCAACACTAGCAGAATTCGCTTGGAATCTTTTTCTTTTTTGATATCTTTTCGAGCGATATCTCTACTGAATATCAATTAGTTACCGCCAATATTACTTTTTCTTCGCTCGGAAAATTGCTCGAAATCGCTCGGAATTTTCAAAATTTTCCGAGCATCCAAATAGATTCATTTCCCTTGCTCTGGTTTTTAATGATTCCACTGGCTCTGAGTCGCTTCAGCAAATAATCAATTTTATTCATCTTCTGCTTATCCTCTAATTGATCTGGTAGTAAGTCCCACAACAGATTCACAATCTCTTGCTTTGTCAAATTCCCATGATCTTTCAGAGAATCAAGTAGCAAAGCTTCACACTTCTTTTCTGCCAAGCCTTTATGTTTAGAGTACTCTACCTTTTGGTCTGTTACATGGGCAATATTTTTTGACACGTATATGTGAGGCAAACGACCTTCTATCAGTTTTCTTTTTCGAAGCAACTTGATAGCAGCTTTGCTTATTGGCTTGCCTTTCTGCACTTGATCTAGCAGCACAGCATCAGTGAGTGACAAGTTCTGATTATCAAGAAGCATCAAGCTATAGTTTTCGTCGATGATTGTCCCCGGAAGGTTAAGAATAACTTCATCTGGAGTTGATAGGTCATAGTCTGGCATTGGCAAGTAGCGTTCTTTCTGACTTTGGAACATCTTGTGGATGCCGTAACCCTGTGTGTCAATCATCTTGATGTTCACCATAGCCTTAACCAATGCGGGATTGCGGTAACTCTTAGGCGTCTTTTCTCCAGTGATATACTGTTTATAATCGCCATCATAGAAGTTACCATCATTCTGGAATTTCAACGAGTCCTTGTCTTCTGTCACAATAATTCTGGCACCCTTCTCATAATTCTGATGAGCTATTGAGTTATGCATGCCTTCGAGTATGCTTTCCGTGTCATACTTCCACACTTCTGCTGGTATCAGAGAGGTCTTAGGGTAAATCTTAAAGCGGTAATTGCGTATCCTACCAAGCAATTCCGTGGTAGTGCGTATGAAAGGAATTGTATAAATGTCACCGAAAACTTGGCCATCCTGAAAACACTTCCACACAATCTGTGCTATGTGATTCAGTTTATGCGCCGCGGTCTCTTTCCCAACCAACAGTAGTGTGGTGCGTGTTATATTACCATCAATCGTCAAACAAGCTTTATCCAGAAATACCTTATCATCCCAATCGTCACATTCCTTTGCCAATTTGGGGTAACGTTGTTTGTAACCTTCTCGAGCCTTAACAATCGCATCTTTGTCCAAATCATCTATCGTCGCATCATTTACAATGACTGCAGTCCAATCCACATTTACTGTCTGGCGGCGGATCTCTTCATATTTGTTCATATCAAGAGCTACTAAACTCTCTCCACGTCGAGCGTAGAAATGTCCTTGCCAGGCAATGGGAATGCCACGCGGAGCAGCAGGTATCTGGAACAAAAGAACTCGCTTCCCCTCAACAAACAGTTCGTAAATATCACGAAACGTGTTATTATCAGTGATATGTTGGGCTATATCGTGTTTCAGCTTTTGCAAACTCTTCATACTGTTTTTGAACGAAGTGCCAATTATCTCACGAGTCTTGTCATGCACGCCGAACACCAACCAGCCAAATCCCTTGTCTCTCAGGTTTGCTTCGTTACTTAATGCCGAGAAGTACTTGCCTAAATCGTCGAAGTCAAAGTTATTCTCCGCCTTCTTAAACTCTACCACTTCATCCTCGTAATGATAATGAAGGTTTTTGAAGATATTTTCTATGTTATTCATATTTTTACCTATCGTATTAACTATTATCTACCAATTTAACGAAATCATCTTTCTGCTTATTGTAATTCATCCAATCTGGCTGTAAATCATAGTATTTACATAATTCTTCATACAATTCATCCAGTTTTGATTTATCGGTTATGTCAGCTGCTTGTTTTACAACATTAAGAAAGCCTATTTCATGGAATTCGAGATTTGGAAACTTAAATGGTAAAACCCTTTTCCCTTCCATGGCCCACGCAGCACCCATCTCGTTTTGACACACCTCACTATCTCTATAATTCTTTGAAATCATACAGAAAACGAAATCACATTCCCTCATGTTTGTTATTATCTCGTTTCTAAAATCGTCTCCTGTACGAATAGCAGTGTGGTCTAATGTGCAAAAGATATCTGTTTTCTTAAAACCACAGCCAACCATTAGTATTTTTTCGATAAAACTATTGATGATATTCTTGTCATCTGATGAGTGACTGATAAAGATTCGTTTGCTACCCAATGCGGTGCTCTCCAAAGATACAATACAATTAACTATAGCCTCTAATGCAGACAGATGAACAATCTTGTCATCATTATACTTATCCATATGTTCTTGCATCAAAGAACAGATAGAAGGGTATTTATCCCTTATTGCTTCTCTCAAACGTAGCAGTTTTTGTTCGTAACTCTTTATATTTCCTTGAATTGTATAATCAGAGAAAACAAGATTCCTATATGGAATAATTGTTTTTGCGATCTTAATTTTAGTCTCGTCGAAGTCTTTACAATCTATTGCCAATTTATATATATCATTATTCATCATATCTTAAACATTTAAATCCCATATTATTAATAGTTAGTTTGCGAATCTTTTATTGTAACCGTTCACAGAGTAGAAGCAAAATGGCACACGCAGCAACTCCTTCAATTTCTTCGTATGCTGGTCAACCCTCTCAATCTTCCTCGTTTTATCCGTCACACCTATAGCAAGCACACTGCCGTCAGCGTTAGCCATTGCCACGATCGGCACAGCCAAAGCTTTGGGGTCAATCTGAATACTTTTGCAATCAAACGTCTGATCTTCCTTGCGGGTCTGTATTTCTTGTATGGTCATAATGTTCTATTTACATGTCAACAATTACTTCCTTGCTTCTACCTTTGCCAAAATCATCATCCCACGTTATTAAAATCGTTTGATGAGGTGCTTCTCCATAGTTATTAAAAGGTATATCAAAATTTTGTTGTGGCAATAGCTTTGGATATGGAAGGTAATCCTGTTGCATACGAAGGGTTATGGCATTAATGCCTTCGTCAGATGTTATTTCAAAATGTATATTATAGGCAGATGACTTTCCTTTATTATAAAAACGTAATTTATTGTAGGAACCTTGGGGTGTTTCTACAACATTTACTTCAACATCCGCCTTGCGAATCTCATCGTCTTCTAAACTCGCCTTTTCCAGTTCTCTTTGTTTTAACAAAAGATCCATAGCCTTAACTTTTCTGTCTGAAAGAAAGGATTTGACAAGGGCAACAAAGGCAACTAAAAGACTTCCCAATGCAATTATATCTGAAACTTCCATTTTCATTTTACTTTAAATCCTGCTTTTTTAAACATTTCAACAATTTCTTTCTCGAGATCTTTTTTTACATCTTTTACAAGAATCTGCATTTCATCATCAATTCTTTTTTGATTTAAATCTGCAAGTTCATCATAGCCACCATAATAGACACGATTACACTTCTGGCACATAATAACCCCCGTAGTTTTGTCAGATACGAAAGCATAATCTGCACCACACGTAACGCATTGAAGTGTTATTTCTTTATTGTATCCATTCTTTTTCATTGGAAATCTAGCATAATCAATGTTTATCAAAAGTGCTTTTTTTTCTTTTTGATATTTCTGTCATTCTCTTCTTTTCAAATTCTTGCTTTAAATGGTATAACTCCGAATTTTGGTCGGCAATCTCTGAACGGTAGTCCTTGTAAAACTTCAATATTCGTAAAAACTTAGGATTGTCCGTCAGTTTTTCTATTTGATTAAATTCATTCTTAAAGATGATTGGCAACAATTCTTCGCGTTCCTCATTGTTCAGTTCCGCCATAGCGTCCTTCCATTGCTGCGTATAGCCTAAATCTTCAAAGAAGAAACGGAACAGCAAAAATGTCTCAGGCATCAGCAGAAGTTCCATGTATTCCTCTTCGCTAGATCCAAAAGCTTTTTCAAAGAATGATACCCCACGACCTATTTTCCCTTTCGTAGCATTCAAGATAGCTTGAACCGCGCGTATGTACTTTCTGTTCCAATGCTCGCCAATATAGTCGCGATCGTGGCTATGCTCACCACGAATGGGGTGATATTTCATCGGGAACGAATAGATACTAACATCCATATCCTCGCACATCTGCACGTTGACACTCAATCTGTGATAGAGGTCAACTGGTTTATCTGTGAAGTTGTATAGCAGATAGTTAGAGAAATCTCGCATCCCGTGTTTAAGACTTAGCTTGATTGCTTTCTTGTATTTAGTCTCTGTCTTTATATCATCAAATGCCACACGAAGCGGACGTACGGGTATTTCGGCCAACAAAGAAACTTTATCTTCGTTGAACAACCGGGCATCTACACCTTGGTTGAAATCCACAAAACGCAAACGGCCTTTCAGCCTTTTATATTTTGCATCAAAGTATGGAGCAAAGTCTTTGTATGTCGCGATTAATTCTTCGCGCTTACAAGTCTCTGGATGAAGGAATCCGTGTTTTTCGCGTAATGCAAAAATCTCTGTACGCATCTTCTCGCTTAGTCCTTTATAGTTGTTGATGGACTGCAAAAGCTTGAAGCATTTGCGAATATAGGCACGGTCATTCATGTGGAGGCGCAAGTTACGAACAGCTATAGCATAGAGATTTGGCTCAATATACTTCGCCCCCTTTGTAAATCCACAAGATTTGATGTCCTCTATTATCTCTTTTAGCTTTGCCGAGGCAAGTACATTGTTGTCCATCAGAAGCAGGTTCTGCTGTTCGCCATATAGCCTGCGTGTACGGGCTATGCGGTCATGGAGCGGTATGTGCTCCTGATATTTCGGTTCAAGTGTCCATACGGCACAAAACTCACATTTTCGGATGCAACCACGAGTGCTATAGCTATAATAAGAGCCACCATCAGGGTATTCATAATCAATCTCGTCAAGAATGGAATAATCAAGTGGTAACTCGTCAATGATGTATGGGTTGTCTTCGTCTATGTCACCGCCCTTGCCATCAACAGCAGCTGTGTGCAATGTTCCACAATGTGGCTTAATACCGGTTGCTGCCTCTATCTCTTTTGGTTGTATCGATGCTAACACACCTCCCACCATCAGATTCTTTTGATCCTTTACCATCGTTTTGGCGAACTCAATGGTCTCAATTGTAATATCCCAATAAAAGGTGAAGAGGGTGGTCACGCCAACCCAATCCCAACGAGGATGCTTTTTATATTCGCCACTATGATAGAACTTTTTAAAGTGCTCTATCCAAGGGTAGATAAAAATGGCAGATTCTGAATCATCGATGCCTATTTGATCTAAATCAGTCTTACGCCGATAACGGATATATGTGGCAATTAGATTGAAGCGCAATTTCCAATCTATAGTATCGTCTACTTTGGCAAGCTGTTCCACGCATTCCTCAGTAATCTGACGTATAACAAACTCTTTGAGGTCTCCTTTATAAAAGACCACATCATCCCCACGCATCCTAAAGTACGTAGCCAACTTCATGAGGCCAATTGGCGGGAACTTGTTCTTATAATTTGGCTCTAAAAGTAAGACCTTTCGGTTCATTTCGTCAGTTCCTTTTCTATCTTCTTGATAAGCCCTTCACGCATAGCTTCATCGGCTATTGCGTTATAGATGGCATTATATACAGCATTGATGATATTCTTTTCTTTTACACCAAACTTCTTATAGATAACATCGTCTGTGCGTAATTTGGGTGGAATATTATCAGTTGCGGGCGGTGTCTCGGTTTCGTGAACTGAAATAGGACTTTCTGAAAACGTTTTATCAGAAAAACCCTGAACAGGCGCTTCTGAGGACGGCATAGGAGCAGTCTCTGGAATAGAATTATAAATAAAGCCGAGAGGAGAATTATTCTGATTTGTTTCTTGTTTTTTCTTCTCAAGTTGGCGCATGGCTTTCTGCTTCTTCTCCTTGAAACGTTCATATTTCTCATTATCATCCTCTATTTCTTTTTGTGAAAGGAATGAGCCTGATTCTCGTTTCTTATCAATGCCTTGTGTCCCTTTATCAGCATCATTTATCTTCTTGATAATTCCGCGTATGTTCGAAGCCTCGTTACAGAGGTCTTTCAAAGTTGTAAAATCATTTCTCACCATATCCTCGAAAGTGCTTCTATATTCGCATTCACGGAGATAGTCACGACGAGCATCTGGCATCAAATTAGGTGTTTCCACATGCAATTCCCCAAAAAAGTATTGGGAAAAGCGTTTATCTCCTTCTGCTAAGAAGAAATTTCTGCACGTGCGCTCATCACCTACCTGAATGTTCTTACAGCGCAAACGGATTCCATAAGCGACATTATTGGCTGGTATCTGTCCACGAAGTTCAGAAATGGAATACCACCCCCAATATAAGAGATTGCCGTCAGTGTCTTTACGATCAAAAATCTTTATGTCCTTGATGTCGTAGTCACCATTACGGGCATCTTTTATTTTTGTAGTGTATCCTTTGTATATTTGTTCTTCGCCATTCTCATCACCAACATAGATATTATATACATCAAGAACGATATTGTTTCTTTGAACATACCGCTTAATTTGAGAAGAGAATATGCTAAACTGAGTAGGATAGTCGACGGGGGCAACCATTGAAAGATAGTCACGAATATTGTTGACATCAAGTAATCGGTCATCAGTCACATTTTCCATAATGACCTTGAAATAATGTTTATCGACTATTTCCGGCTGCTCTTCAAATGTTGTGCAATCATCAATAACATTGCCTGCCTCACTTTCGTCCATCTCATCATCAACAATGCGGTTCATCTTTGCTGCATCCCAATGCATCAGTGTTTTCACGCTCTCACCTGCGTATGATGTTTCAAACGTAAGAGTTGTGCAATATCCCAAGCCGCCAAGTCGGCCAATCCCACGAAACCCTTTTTGCTTGCCGCGCTTCTTTTGTGATGTGGCAACGTCTTTTAGCGTATCTCGGTTACTCGTACTAACACCAGTGGCCGTATCTTCTATTTCAATTCTTCTTTGGTTTCGGAAAATACGGACGTGGATTTCGTAGTAATCATTTTCGTCTAAATGTTGCTCGCGGGCTAGATCTATCTGGTCTGCTGCATTCTGAATATATTCGCGATAAATACAACGACTGTCCTCATACATGCTTCGTGTGAGGGAGTCGATAACATATTTGCCTATTCTTGCCATATTGTATCTTATTCGTTGTAATACTTGTAGATTGGTAATGGGAAATTGATGTGAAGCATTGAACGGAACACGGGGTTCTGAATGATATACTCTCCCTGACGCATTCGGGTGAGCATGGTCTTATATACGCTCGGAACAAAGCGAAAATCTTCTCGAGTGATTTCTATTGCATTAGTACGTCCGAATGCTTGAGTAGCACAATTACCTTTAACACGACGGTGAATATCGCTAACAAACTGCTCTGCTCCAAAGAGTACAATTCCTAGCGAACGGCCACGTTCAGTAATATCAAGTAGCTGATGGAGGATTGGCGAGGACTTGGGCACATCGGAAGATGCATACTTGTTCAACTCGTCAATGAAGATAATAATGCGGTCAGGTATTTCTTCATCAGGTCGCTTAGACGCTCCAAGTTTCAAGTTATAGACAGCTCGCATGACATCACCAAATACAAAGCCCTGGGATTCCTCATCAAGCTTTGCTACGTCAATTACCATCACATCGTTCTTGTTGATATTAGCTATTTCGTCACGCAAACGCACTCCATCTCCTAATTGGTTGGTAAACATTTGCCTACACTTTTGGAAACTTTTATTGAACAGGCGATAAAACTTACGCCAGCTCATTACAGAAATCTCCTTTGATGCATTTTTCTTATCTGTATGTGTGTAACTATGTACCACATTCTGAAAATCTTCCCATGTCTCAACCCCATTAAAACTACCACTATTGGCCATAATGAAATTCACAATGCTCTCAATGGTTTCATTTGGGTCGTCCACGTTAGCGAAAAGCAGATCAAGGCACTCCTTGTCTTCATCGGTCTCAAATAGATATTTGAATTGTGCTGCCGTCTTATTGGCCAGTCGCTCTTTTATCACCGATTCTTTCTCGTAGGTGTATGTGGTATATTCTTTTGCAAAAGGGTAATAGTACTTCACTTGCTCAAATGGCTTCATCTCCATTCCGAGCCGTTTATAAATGGGCTTGATTTGGTCAAGTTCCTTTTTGCGCTCGTTCTTCTGGTCAATTTTTAAAAGATCAGTTCCTTTGACGTTCATCATGATAAAAGCCACTGACTCATCACCCTTAATGGCATAGTCTTGGATAGCTTTCATCAAGAACATCGCATATGAGGTCTTTGAAGCCAAACCTGAAATACCTGATATGTTAAGATGTGCTCCTTCTGGACCAATCAGGAAGTGGGAGTTAAAGAACACAGGTAATGTCTTTTTGTTCGTACCGTCATACATTTCAATATAACCAGCAGGTAAGGGATTCTTTACTTCCTTCAACCCCAATGCCTCCATAATCTGGTCTTCGTCGGCCAAATAAACTTTACGGCCTTCTTGCACAGGGATATAAATACCTTTATCATTTCCTACAACCTTACATTTTACATAGTTCATGCCGATTCGCTCAGTGTATGACTGTGATTCCACATCACCAAAGTCGCTGGAGATATAACCAGCTAAAGCGCTAGGCGAGTCTGTCATGTGAGAAATTTCTTCCACTACACCGAAGGTCTTTGAATTTTCGCCATAGGCATCTTGTATATGCTCAACTACAACCACATCAAAGGGTTTTAACTTTAAGTCCTTACGTGTCCAAAAGGTAAACTCCTCAATCGTTGAAGGCTGCTTCTCAGTTGCTATAATTCGTCCAATAGTTTCCATACTTCTAGAACAGATTTATAAATTGAATATCACTTCTAAAACGGCTCTTGCAATAGCTTTCAGCCATATATACAGGGTATAAATGATTTGCCCAACGTGCATCATTGCCATAACATACAGGGTTGCGCTCGTTGATGATATTGGCAGTTATTGTATCTATCTCGTCAGTCATAAGACCATTGTCATTCTCGCTTCCCGTCATAAGCATCTTCTCTATCTTTAACACTCCAGAATAGGGTGTTGTTGTGTATTTGATGTCGCGTACCCTAACATACCAGATGGCGAAATTTACGTTACCCCATTCAGGCCCCGGGCTCCAAAGGAAAGCAGGAGTGCGATGATACAATGGCAGACTTGCTATAGCACCTGCGCTACTTTGTCCTCGGTTATCCTTCATCAGATTAGGGTTAAATCGTTTAGAAATACCTACCACATGGCGATAGTTGTTGCGGATACGGGCCAATTCCTTGTAGTCGCCCGTCTTCATCGGCTTATATTGAATCGACCCATCTTTTATTAAATAGCTTTCGTGGGTCAGAAGATGGCGGTTCATAAGGCGAGCAACAATCTTCTTTTCGCAATCTACCATTTCGTCTTGAATCCTTGCTACGCCTTTGTTTTCCAATGTCTCGCGGCCTTCAAGCCGTGTAAGATACCAAAGCACCTTGCCAATCTCAATACCAGAACGCTTTAATAGAGCCTGCTCATTAAGTTTGTTCCTCAAATTACCAAAGAACACACCATTATCTATGCCGTCGCCATTTGCTACAACAGGTAGACATACTACTGAATATGCTTCCTCATCAACATGCTTAAACGAATGAAACGTATAATCGTCGTTCATTTCACGGCCACAACAAGCTACAGACACTTGACCGCTCACCACTGGGTATACCTTCTTGTCATATTGCATATCATCAACCTTATACACTCGTCGTGAGCCGTCAAGAAAGTATTGGAAAAGTGGTGGTCCCTGACGACAGAGTTCAGCCAATTTCGTCATGTCACGCATCTTTGGGTCATGATCGTTTTCGGCATACTCCTTCATATTGATATAATGCTCCTCATCAGGGTCATATTCAATATTTGGACCAGCTGTATCGTCGTAGCAATACTTGAATGACGCAAAGCGTTTGCCCTGTGTCTCAGTCGCTATATAGTCCAAGATCTTACCCATACTTGTTTTCTCTTTTATTCATATTATATCAATATAGGTTTTCAGACACATCAATCTCCAACAGATCTTTGATATCAACCTGGAGCAATCGAGCAATTTCTACGAACTGTGACATAGATGGCTGTATCTTGTTTGTTTTCCAACGTGAGACAGTCATGTCGGTCACACCCATCTGCGCGGCAAGCCATCGGTTTGTGATTTGCTTGTCTGCCAATACCACTCTGATTCGGTTATGGTGATCTTTTTTTGCCATAATTTCGTCATTAGTCATTCTTCATGTGCAAAGATAAACATATTTTGTTAAATTAAATATTATTATGTTGAAATTAGTCTCTCTTTTAGCATATTTTTGAGTGAGAATATTGCAGTTTGGTTTGTCGCTTTGCTATATATGCGCAATGCAAACTAAACTTATTCTTTTCTCGCCAGAATTAGAAATGCTTGCTGGCGAAAGAAAAAAGTGTTTTCTTATGGCCAGCAAGGATCTTTGGTCACAATTCCAATGGTGGAAGGCTGTTGATGGCATCTGACTTCAACTTGTCCACGGCATGGGTGTACTTCTCGGTGTGCTTCAGTCCGCTATAACCGAGGAGACTGGCGACAGTCTTGATGTTAGCCGCGTTGAAAATGTCCACAGCAAATCTGTGATGAGAGCTGTTCCTGCTCAACTGGCGAGAGATATTTTTTTGTTTATGTACTATTTCATAAACATCACAGCTATAAATAACAATACAGATACCCAAAGCAGGAATTTAAACCAATACAAGCCCTTATTATAATTTTGAAACTTAGCATTCGCTATTATTGAATTCACATATATCTGAGATTTTAAATCATCAATATAGTTGACGTCTTCTTTTTTGAATTCATCGATTGACATTTCACTAATTGTCCCAAAAAATATGTATGATTTCTTTACTAATCCTGTATACTTATTAGTCATTATTTTGTAGTCAATATTTGCACTTATGGCTTTGAAAAGATAATGACATGACCGTATCAGCATCGCCACTCCGATGAGAAGCAGGAAAAAGACCGTAAATCTGCTACATGAGAATGCTAGATCATTTTCCTCCGTCCAATAATTTACAAATGGTGTAAAAATATATGATCTAAGATCTTTCAGAAAATCGCTTGTCGCTAAAATGGTAATAGCTACTCCAACTACTGTCAGCAATATTCCTGCCTTCTGATCACAATTATTTACCATTGAGTTTACTACATCAAAAGTGTGATGGAGATCTTCTTTTTCTTTCCTTTTGAGCGTCCCCTCCCCTTCATCACCTAATTGTTCTGACTCAAGGCAGTTCTTCTCATTTTTCTCCTTAAAACACTTCCAAAGCTTAAATGCAATCACAATGATGCAAAATAATAAGTACACTGCACTAATAATTTCCATATTTTTCTTCTTCATTTAATTAACAAATTACAGCCCAAGACATTGAAATCAACATCTTTAAATACTCTATTGTTTACCGGCACAAAATTCCTCCTTAGTGAATCTTCTGTCAGTTTTTTATACACATCTTTTGATATTATTACACAGGGCAAACTCTCCTTACCGGCCATATCCGTCAATCGAGAAGCCATATTTGCAGGATCGCCAATCCATATCAGATTTTTATAATCGGCATTCTCATTATTTGGTACTTTCAAACCGACCTTTATTACATTTATACTTCCGAAATGAATTCCAATACCACATTTAAAAATGTCATTTGGAAGAACTCTTTTCATTTGAGTTTTACAGAAATAAATAATCGTTCCTGCGCATTTTACTGCATTGTTACAACAATTATCCTCATCAAACATCACCATAATTCGGTCTCCTATGATGTTCCTCACATGACCATTGAATTCTTTCGTAATCCTCAGCACGCCATAAACAAACGACGAATACATATCCGCTAATGTCATTACTCGATGTTCTTTATTTTTTTGAACAGAGTTCCTGATATCAACAAAGAGAACACAAGTATTGAGAGACCTACCAGTTCTGTCATGATCTCTTCTAAAGGTAAGGTCATTATCCATTATAGTAGGCACGCGAGACGAGTCATTAAAAATTGTTGCATGGAATTTTATACTGTCAACCTCATCGCCCAATTCTTTAAGCAGTGTTCGATTCCCGCCCTCAATTATTATTTCTGAGAAATAACGATGAACTTCTATGTCTGTGAATATCGTAAATGTTGCATCTTCTTTAATAAAGTTAGGTAAGTGTTTTATTGGGTTCCCTTGCAAATAGAGATTTCTTAATGACTTAGCTTTAAGAATACCATTATGCAGTTGTGTAATACTATTATTCTCTAGATGTAAGTGTCTCAACTCGGTCAGTTCAGCAATCTTCGCTGGAATCTCTTTGATATGATTGTCAGACAAGTCAAGACTCGTTATTTTCTTATCCATGAACACTTCCGCAGGAAACTCAGATAGATTCCTGCCGGACAAATCAAGTTTTCTTGGCTTTTTCTTCATATATTGAATCATCATTATTATCTTTGCATCCGCTGAATGGGACAGTTAAGCATGACAGACGTGGAAGGTGGAGAAACCAAATTCCAATCTATACGTTTAGAGTGAACCGTTAGCAGAAGAACTGCAACAATCGTAAACGAAGAAATCGGGTACGGTCCGGGGCAATCTATTCAATCATCTGTAATCCCAGAAACGACCATCCTCCGTGGATGGTTTTTTGCAATCTACATTCATAACGCCCACTTCAAATCTGCCCCCCAAACGTCAAAATCTATATCTTTTATCTTTCTCGTTTCTTTCTTCCACCATGCATTTTTTATATCATTAGACTCTGGAGCCGCTCTTGCATACTCCTTATAAACTATATCTGAAACAAGAATATTCATGTATTTATACTTCTCTTCAGCTCTTTCTATCGAATAAATCTTTCTACATGAGGGAATACATAAATTATTATGTCCAATCGTGGAGATTTTTAATTCTGATGCAAGCTGTTCATCTGTAAATTTTCGTTTTTTTCTATACCAGCCGCTTGGTCTTCCCAATGGAGGACTTTGAAAATAATTGTGTTCATAGAACTCTCCATCTACAAAATAATAAATATCAGTAAACGATTTATTAGCGCAATCTGTTAATCGAGAAGCAAAGTTTGCAGGATAACCAACCCATACAAGCCCTTTATTATCATCATTCTCTGCTCCCTTCTTATATATACCAACCTTCATCACACTGAGTTTACCATAATCTATGCCGATACCACATTTGAATTCAAAGTTATCGAACTTATTGTTAATCATTGCTGCGATATGGTTAATTGTTATGGCACAATTGACAGCTTTCTTAAAACAATTTTCTGCTGGAAAAACAACCATCACCCTGTCACCAATAATATTCCTCACAAAACCACCCTCATATTGAGCTGCGAGAAGAACGCATTGAGTAAAAACTGAATATACTTTGCCCATTGTCCGCACTTGTTTGTCTTTCGTGAGTTGTACAGAATCTCTTATATCTACAAACAGAACACAAGTATTGATCTCAATACCTTTCTTGTCTCCTCCAATGCCGTATGTCAGGCTTTGGTCATCAAGGCCTGGCACGTATGTCTTGGGATTGAAAATAAAACTAGTATTCTTCCAATCGTTAATGACTGAATTAATGGTCTCAAAGAATTCTTTTCCTGCCATGTTTTTATTTCTTTTTTATGCTCTTAATTCGGTTGGTTTCTTGCTTTTTGCATTCTCTCTTAATCGTTGGCACCGCATTGCGTCAAAATTCTAATTCGCTAACTAAATTATCGAACTGATCGCCTTTGATATATCCCCGTTTGACCTTGTTGTAGGACACCTCTGCCAGCAAACCTCTCTGGAGTAAGCCCAGAATGTCGTTTTTTGCTGTGGTGGGAGAAATCATAAACTTATCTTGCAAATCTCTGACTGTGATGGCTCCCTTAGGGTTGTCCATGAACATCTTCAGAATTTGCGCCTGGCGTTCATTAATGTCACCAATTTGCAAGAAGATATTTGCAGCGACTTTCTCTTCCTGTTTTCTCTTGATGTAGTCCTGCAACTGTTTGAAGGAAGTCTCAAGCACTTTCAAGTTATAGGAAATGAAATAGCCCAAATCACGGTCGTCGGCAGCCACATACTGGAAAGCTTTCTCGTAGGACTTCTTAGACCGAGCAATTACTCTGGAGATTGACATATACTCCGTGAGCCAATACCTTTCCTTAAGCATATACCAGTAGAACAAGGCGCGAGCCGTACGACCATTGCCATCCACAAAAGGATGCATGTATGCCAACATGTAATGGATGATGATACCCTTGATGATGGGATGGACAAACACCTTGGCATTGGTCTCGTTGAAATAGTCGCACAGGTCATTGATGAACTCAGGCAACACCTTATAGGTGGGCGGTTCATGCACTACCTCGTGGGTAATCCCATTCTCGACCACCACATTATCGTTAGTGCGCAAGCGTCCAGCATCCTCTGGATTATCAAGCGTCTTGTCGGTCATGAGTTGATGAATGTGCATCACCAACTCGGGTGTTAATGCATTGTACTTATTCGCGACGATAAACTGGATTGTCTGATAGTTGTTGTGGATCATCTGCTGGGATTTGTCTTTGGGGGTGATCTTCCTCCTTAACATCTCCTTGGCCACTTTACGGGTCGTGACGGCTCCCTCCATCATACTTGAATAGATGGCTTCTTCCATTAGAGAACTGACCAGATATCGTTCTCTACTCTCGATGGGGATCATTGAACGACCCTCCCAGGTGCCACCGAAATTCAAATCGAACTCGTGGCACATGCGTTGCATCTTGTTGGTCAAGCCAAACCACAGTTTATATTTAGGCCATGGATATACCGTGGCCAAGACACGGGACACCTTTGTACGTAACCAAAGCTCACGGGAAGATGGGCATCCCAGGGGAAGTGGCTTATACTTGACAGAATCCCAGTACTCGTATTCATCATTAATCTTGTCGACGAGTGAACTCAAAGCCTCATTCTGAGTTTTATCAAGCATCAGTTTCCCTAATTCATCACTTTTAAATGTAGGTGGCTTCTCAATCATAACTTTAATTATTTGATGCCACAAAAGTAGGAAATTCTTTCCAATCCTGCAAATATTGGAAAGAATTAGACCGATATTTTCTGCTCAATTTAATGAAATTTAACCTTTTTAGTTCTTTCCAGTTCTTTAAATATTGGAAAGAATTTCGCGGAGCGGCCTAACATGTTGCAAAGAACTATAGTTATTCTACCTTGATGTTGTCCCGCAAGGCAGTTTGGTTTGTCGCTTTGCTATATATGCGCAATGCGAACTAAACTTATTCTTCTTTCGCCAGAATTAAAAATACTTGCTGGCGAAAGGAAAAAGTGTTTTCTTTTGGCCGGCAAGAATCTTTGGTCACAATTCCAATGATGGCAGGCTGTTGATGGCATCCTCTTTCAGTTTGTCAACAGCACGGGTGTACTTCTCGGTATGCTTCAGTCCGCTATGACCGAGGAGACTGGCGACAGTCTTAATGTTAGCGCCGTTATTGAGGATATTCACGGCGAAACTATGTCGGGCGCAATGCCAGCTGATGTGTTTTTCGATACCGGCACGCTTCACCCATCGCTTCACTGACTTGCAGCAACTCTCGTATGAGGGCAGATTGAAGATAAGCGATTCCCTGGTTTCGCCTTCATCTGGCTTGCCGACAAGACGAATCAGACCATCGTTGAGTGGAATGGTGACCCAACTTCTAGCAGAATGTCCTTTGATTTTGTCTTGCTCGAAGCGCAAGAGTTTGTTGGCATAGTCTATACTGGAGTAGCGCAAGTCCTTCACATCGCAGAAACGCATCCCGGTGTAAAGGCAGAAAATAAAGGCGTTGCGCACATTCTCCTTCTCAAACTGGTAATGTGTATTGATTAGCAATTGGACTTCCTCTTGAGAGAGCACGTCCTTGGTCAGCATCTGGTCATCAACGATACACCTCACGCCCTTGCAGGGATCTTTTGCCATGATACCCTGATCAATGGATGCACGTACCACTTTCTTGAAACGCTGCAGAATACTCTTTGCTCCTTCGCCCACGCTTCTTGTCTGAAGATATTCGGCAAACTTAATCATCATTTCATGGGTGATTGCGTCTGGCTTGATGAAGTCTTGCATCAGTGGATGATACTCAGCCAAAAAGTCCTTGAAGCGGTTATAGGCAATTTGAATCATGCGGATGTCCTTCTTGGTATAGCTACTGATGTACGACTGGTAGTAGTCAAGGAAATTAATGCCCTTATCCTTCTTCAATCGGTACCCCTCGCGATTTTCCAAAAACTGCTGTTCGCGTTCAAAGCGGATTTTCCTCGCCAACTCTATTGTCTCCTTCACTTGTTGCCGCTGAATTGATGTGCGTGGAGCTACCATGACATAAAGCGACAGGCTTTCCTTCTTGCGAATGGATGTGCCATTGTCACGGTTATAACCCATCTGATACTCCAGATATAGACTGTATTCCGTGCCGTTTTTCACGAGTTTCCTCAGTAATCGAGGGTTCCCTCTCTCTATCAAATTCTTATTTTTGCCTCTTTCCTCTGCCATAATGATGATTTTATTTCCTTTGTTTTCCCTTTATTTATCGTTGTTTGCAAAGGTACAACTTCTTTCAAATATGGGGTGTTAAAAAGGTGTTAATTTTGACAAAACAAGGGCAAAAATGGAGCATTTTGGTGATAATCCGAAAAAATTGAAATGTATATAAATTATTATATATCAATTACTTAATTACTTTTTCTTTCCTTTGTTTTACTCGGTTAAGTACCGGCTCTGGGTACCAAGCAGATAAGTGCTGGAGTTACAACTCCCAGCACTTATTTTTTTTACCCCATTACCTCCCCAACATTCACCTACCTGCAACTAGAACCTCGTCCTGCCATTATAACATCGTCCTGGAACTAGGACATCGTTCTGCCGTTAGGACATCGTCTGCCGCAAGGACATCGTCTTTCCTGTTCAGGTTGTCCTGGGGGGGGAGGTAGTTGATTGTGGGTCAGCAGGTAAGAATCGTGGGGTGGGTGGCTGCATGGCTGTCATGGGGATGGAGGGAGGTGACAAAAATCAGTTTTCGGTATCATTTATGTAAAAAAATGCTACAAAAATTGGCAGTGTAATGAAAAAATGTCTAAATTTGCGGTTGTTCATTGGCAAAAGTCCACTCCTGGCAGTGGCTGCCATTTGCGCCCAACTTTTAAATCAGACGTCTATCACCAACCATAAAATCTGTCATTATGTATAAAATCGATAATCATCCTATCCTTGACCTTCCTAAAGAAGAATATGTGGAATTCCAATTTGAGGGGCGGACTGTTCGCGGTCAGAAAGGCAAAACCATTGCTGCAGCCCTTCACCAAGCAGGCTTGATCGTGCACAGCCACAGCATCACCGGGCGCAACCGCAGCCTGGAGTGCGGCATCGGCAAGTGCGGCGCGTGCGAGATGCTTGTCGACGGCCAGGTGCGCCGCATCTGCATCACCTGCGTTGACGGTGTGCATGAGGTGCGGGAGATTCCCAAGGACTACTTGCCCGAGGGCAATACCCGCGCGACGGGCCCGACCAAGGTCTATAAGACCACGGTGGCCATCATCGGCGGTGGTCCTGCCGGTCTGGCATGCCGCGAGCAACTCACTGCTCTGGGAATTCCCAACATCGTGGTGGATAACAACGCCACCGAGGGTGGACAATTCAATATGCAGACCCACCAGTTCTTCTTCTTTGAGAAGGAGCGCAAGTTTGGTGGCATGCGCGGTTTTGACATCGCCAAGACGCTTGCCGGTGACAACCACGACGGCATCCTGCTCAACAACACCGTGTGGGACCTGCTCGAAGGCCGCCGCATCGCGCTCAAGAATATCGTGACCCAGGAGGTGAGTTACATTGATGCCGACCATCTGGTGGTGGCCACGGGTGCCGTGCCGTTTATGCCGGTGTTTGAAAATGACGACGTGCCTGGCGTCTATACTGCGGCGGTGTTCCAGAAGATGATGAACCAGGAGCACACCCTGCTGGGCAAACGCGTGCTCACCGTGGGAGCCGGCAACATCGGCTACCTGACCAGTTACCAGGCTATGCAGGCTGGTGCGACCATCAAGGCGATCATCGAGGGTATGGACCATGAGGGCGGTTTCCCCGTGCAGGCCAACCGCGTGCGTCGTCTGGGCATCCCCATCATGACCTCACACGTGCTCATCCGCGCCATCCCCAACGAGGACTACACCGGCGTTACCGGAGCCGTGATCGCCGAGTGCCGCAACTTCCAGCCCATTCCCGGCACCGAGCAAGTGATTGACGACATCGACATCATCAACATCTGCACGGGCCTGATTCCCGACAACCAACTGCTCGTCAAGGGCCGCTCGGTCTTTGGCCGCAACGTCTATGGCGCCGGCGATGCTGTGCGCATCGGCGAGGGCACCAGCGCGGTGCTGCGTGGCCGGCAGGTGGCCTATGAGGTGGCTCAGGAGTTGGGCGTCCGCTTCCCCTACGAGGACTATCTGGACGTCTCACGCCAGTATATTGACTCACAGCAGCGCCCTGTGCGTCTGCTCGACCAACCACGCGTGCCCGATGCGGAGCGCATGGCCCTGAAACCCTATGTCAAGATCAACTGCCTGTATGGCTTTGCCTGCAATCCCTGCACCTTTGCCTGCCCGCAGGGAGCCATCACCAAGCCCACCACGTCGTCGGTTCCCACGGTCGATTACGACAAGTGCATCGGCTGCATGCAGTGTGTGAACCGCTGTCCGGGTCTGGCCATCTTTGGCTACGACAAGCGCAAAAACGTGGTGTTCCTGCCCGTAGAATATGAGGTGGAAGAGGGCAAAGAAGTGTACCTCGTGGATGACAACGGGGCCAAGGTAGGCCAGGGCGTCATCGAGAAGGTGCTCAGAAAGGACAACAAGACCCATGTGGTCCGCATTCAGGCCACCCAGGCCGACGACCTGAACCTAGCGCATGGTTTCATCCTCAAGGATCGCTATCCCGAGCCTCTGAACCTGCGTCCCCTCACCCATCCCGAGGAAGGCAAGGCCTTTGTCTGCCATTGCGAGGATGTGGATGTAAAGACACTGCTCGCCGTCGTGGGCGACCGCAAATTCATCTCGGTGGACGAACTCAAGCACACCACCCGCATGGGCATGGGCCCCTGCCGCGGCAAGCGCTGTGTGTCACGAGCCAAGCAGATTCTGCGCGCACACGGCATCGAAGTGACCGGCGACAGCACACCCCGTGCCCCGCTGGCCAACCAGGTCACCCTGGGCGATGTGTACAATGGTGAGAGCCAAGAGACCTACGTGTTTGAGCACGGCTCCATCATCGAGAAGGCCGAGACCGAGATCATCGTCGCTGGCGGTGGCATGGCGGGCAGCGCGGCATTCCGCTACTTTGCCGAGGCCGGCAAGCGCGTCATCCTGGTCAACTACGACCGCGGCTCGACGTGGCGCTGCATCGGCGGCGGACGCCCCGCCTTCTCCAACCCCGACATCAGCGACATCGCCATGCACAATCTGGAAATCTTCCGTGACGACCAGCAGCATTGCAACATCGACCTGAAGATGACCCGCTATGTCAACCTCGTGCACGACGACGCCACCTACCGCTCACTCGACGCCTCACGCGCCTGGAGCGAGGCCTACATGATCGACCGCAAGGACTTTACCGAGAAGATCTCGCCCTACTGGAACCCCAACGATAACATCTATAGCCACGCCCTGATTTCGGAAAATTGCTGGCAGGCCACACCAGGCCGCACCATCGAGTATGTGCGCACCGTGGGCAAGCAGCATGGCGGCCAGGTGCTCGAAGACTGTGAGGTGATGCACGTGCAACGTGTCGGCGACAAGTACCGCGTGCTGGTGCGCCGCCACGACAAGCACTATGTCGAGTTCACGTGCGACCACTTTGTCAACGCCATGGGATGGGGCTCAGAGAAGTTTGCCGACATGCTGGGCATCGACACCCAACTCTATCCCGTCAAGCATCAGGCATTCATCACCCGCCGACTGCCTAACCTGGGCGTGGGTGGCGACTCGCTCGACATGATCATCGACCGCCGTCATTACAAGGGATTCAACGCCGTCTATGGCCAGCAGTTCCTGCACACCGGCCAGATTATCGGCTGCGCATCGCCCGACTGCGACCCCTATGAGGCACGGCAGAACCTGAAGTATAACAGCCAAGCCTTCCTCAAGATCGTGAGCGAGATGTTCGCCCAGTGGATACCCAACCTGGCAAACGTGGGCTTCCATGCCGTCTGGGCCGGCTACTACATCGAGCCGCGCTACATCATTGATCCCGAGGTGGGACTGCTCACGGGCCTGCGTGGCCACGGCTTCATGCTCGGCCAGTATCTGGCCAAGATCTATGTGGACAAGTACCTGGGCAAACCCGTTCCGTCCTACATGAAGGATCTCGCTATCGGCGGCAACGGCCTGAGCGAAAACGCCTTCCAGTAATCCATCAGCCATCATGGTCTAAGCGAAAACAAGGTGCCCCCGCAAGTCAGAAAACCACTTGCGGGGGCACTCTTTTGTCCTCGTCCTGAGGCTTGCGCATCAGTCAATCATGTGTTCAGGATCACTTAACGAATTTGTGAGCAGTCTCACCGTCGGTAACGATGTAAATGCCACGGCCCATCGACGAGAGGTCGATCTGAGCCTGTCCTTGAGCGTCGGCACGGGCTGTGGCCACCTGACGGCCGTTCATGTCATAGACGCTTACCTGACTGCCAGCGTTCATGCCGGTGGCGCTCACGGTGTTGCCATAGACGCGCAATTGAGGCACACCTGTCATCAACTCGTTGACCGCGCTCGAGCCGGGAGTTCTGAATTCCTTGCTGGCCAGCGGTCCCCACTCACCCAGCGCATTCTTTCCTATCGAGAAGGCAATATAGGCGGTAGCAGGCTCCGCATTCCATTGGGCCTCATCAACGCCAAACTGATCCCAATAGGGGTCAAAGGAGTTGTCCTGCTTGAGGTAGTTGAGCAGATTCTCCTCGCCCCACTCTTCGGTCTCATAGGCTGCCTTGGTGATGATGATGTCGTGATGCACGGCAACCTGATCGTTGGGCGTATAGGTTACCCACTGATAGTAGCCATTCTCTTCGTCACCGCCAAACTCTCCAATCTCGATTGTCATCTCGGCCAAGCCGTCACCGCCCAGACTCTTAGTGGTCACAGGAACGATGATCATGTCGGCATCCACGTTGTTGACATCCCAGCACTGGACATAAATCTCGTAATCCTTGCCAGGTGCCTGGTTGGTCCAGGTGTGCTGATACTCCTCGGTCTTGGTGATACCCCAAGCCTTGATCATGTCACCCATCGTCTGGAAACCCATCCACTGCCCAAACATGGCAAACTGCTGCTCGGCTGTTCCGGCCTCAAACAGGCATATGGCATAGCCAGCGGCATCAGCATTAGGGGTGAAGGTGATAGTAATGAAGTCGGTACCCACCTCATCTACAGTGTAGTCCACCGAGGGGCTACCTACCAATTGCGCATTCAAGCACATGCACGACAGCATGATCATGCCCATCAAAAGTAATCGTTTAACCATAATGTTGTAATGATATTAAAGGGAAGGACTCTGTCATTGACTCGATGCACATTCCGGGCGAGTCCATTTACCCAAAAGGCATCAATTCATATTATCCGACCACAAATATAATCATTTCAATATGACAATTTCATTTTTTACCTATATTTTTCTGTTTTTTACCATTAATTATGCCGATTTTATAACAATTATTAGCCGCTAACCACCATTGCTCACTATCATTTGTTGACTGTTAACTCATCCATCGGGAGCATGCCCCACGCTCCCACATCACTTTTTTTTATATCTTTGCAGCCGCATACTATTATTGATGCCATGTTCAAGTTTCTAGAGTGCTATCGCACATTTAAAAACTTAAGGCAATGATATAGAAGTCGGTCCAAACCCAGCGAGGCTAATGCGAATTACGCGAATTCATTGAATGAGAAATATTTAATTGTCTTCGTGAAATTCGCTGGATTAGCGAAATGAGCATTAGATAATCTGACAGGGTCAACTGCTATATCGTTTCCTCAACTTCAGGTTAAGGGTTAAATGACATATAAAATGATGACAACGATAACTAAGAGGTTTATCCTGACCATACTGCTTGCCGTGTTGGTCTCCATCGAGGCTGGAGCGGTCCTCAAAGAGAGCACCATGCAACAGACCCTCAGCGTCCTGTGTGAAGAGTTGAGCGAGACCCACCAGGAGCAGAAGGAAAGGGCCGAGCGGTTTGAGAAACGCAACAAACAGTTCCAGCGCAGCATCGGGCGCGACCTGGAATTGTGCAACAACATCGAACTCATGCTCTATAGCCAGAAGGAGCAGAACGTCTTTGACCTGGCCTATGCCTGCGGTCAAGCCACGTCGCTCTATAACCGTGTGTCGCGCACCCACTCTTTCAAACGCTTTGAGCAGCAGCAGGACGAGCAGATCATGCAGTATGAGAACCTCGTGCGGGCGCTTACCAACATTCCCGACCATCAACTCAAGAACAGCAGCATGCGCGCCACCCGTGACAGTTGCATCTTCTTGGCCAAATTCATCGAGAGCGATATCCGCAAGACTCGTGAGACCATGAAGGACAACCACGAGCAACGGAAATGGGTTGCCGACAAGGCCAAGAAGTTGAACGACTATGCCCTAGGCATGTATGAGCGCATCAGGCAGAGTGTGTTTGTCAACGGCGGTCAAAACTATTTCCAGATGCTGGATCGCATCGGTTATTACTGGAAAATCAGCGCCAACGACATTGCCGAGAAGTACACCTCCTCCAAAAAGACCAACAGTGAGTGGCGAGGTCCCCTCATCGGCTTCCTGTTCATCTTTCTCGCCGTGTATGTCATCGGGGCATTATTGCTCAGTTGGGTAATTCTCAAATACCTGGTACCCAGGCGGTTCCTGTCGCGCAGTTATTATCGGACATTCCTTGAAAAGCGCTCCTGCATCGTCATCTGCGTAGCAGCGACAGTGTTTGCCATCGCCACAGTCATCATCTCTAACGTCACCGAACAGAACTTCATGGCCATGGCCACCAAGTTGCTCAGTGAATACGCCTGGCTCATCGCCACCATCACATTGTCCATCATCATCCGCATGAGCAGCGACACTGTCAAGAGCGGCATCAAGTTGTATGTTCCTGTGCTGATTGTCGGCTTCATCGTATTCTTTTTCCGCATCGTGTTCCTGCCCAGCACGGTAGTCAATCTGGTTTTCCCTGTCCTGTTGCTGATTTGCACGATCTGGCAACTGGTCATCAACCGCCGCCATAACACCAACGTGCCCCAAAGCGATGTGTTCTACTCTTGGATTTCATTCATCGTCATGGCCGTCTCTTGCGTCATCGCATGGATGGGATACACGCTCATGAGTGTGCAGGTGCTCATCTGGTGGATCATGCAGTTGACCCTTATCCAGACCATCACTGTCATCTACGACCTGATGCACTCCTATGAGAACCGCTTCATCCCCAAGGATGCCGATGTGAGAAAGACCTGGTTCTATGATGCTGTCTACAAGATGATTATCCCCATCGCAGCGACCCTGAGCGTGGGCCTGTCGATCTACTGGGCAGCGCGGGTGTTTGACCTCACCCAGTGGTGCGAATACATCTTCCGCTACAAGATTGTGGACCAACCAGGAGTCATTGTGCTCTCCCTCGACAGAATGCTGGCTTGCGTAGCATTTGCCTTTGTGTTCAATTACATCATCTACCTGTTTATCCAAGGCTATCAGTTGTGGAAGCAAAGCCGTGCCGAAGCCAAAGCCATCTCCCTGTATGAGCGTGAAAATGATGTGGATGCTGATGAAGATATAGATATTCAGACCGTCATCGATGATGATCCCAATGCCAAGGCCAAGGTCAAGGCAGCGTCCAAGGCCGTCACCCTGTCGATGAACATCATCAAGTATATCGGTTGGGGTATCTACATCTATATCGTGCTGGTCACCCTGCACGTGAGCCGCACGGGCATCACCTTTATCCTCACTGGCCTCTCGACGGGTATCGGTTTTGCCATGAAGGATACCCTGGAGAACCTCTTCTACGGCCTCTCGCTCATGAACGGGCGCGTCAAGATCGGTGACGTCATCGAGTGCGACGGTGTGCGCGGCAAGGTCAGCAACATCAATTACCAGAGCACACTCGTCGAGACCATCGACGGCTCGGTCATTGCCTTCCTCAATAGCCAGTTGTTTACCAAGAATTTCAAGAACATGACGCGCAACCATGGCTACGAGATGGCCAAGATCACCGTCGGAGTGGCCTATGGCAGCAAGATCGACCAGGTGCGCAAGATGATCATCGACCGCATCAGCGGGCTCGACTGTTACGACCCCAGCAAGGGCGTGCAGGTGCTCTTCCAGAACTTCGGCGAGAGCAGCGTGGATCTGCTTGTCGTCGTCTGGGTGCGTGTCGCATCACAGGTAGCCGACATCGCACTCATCAAGGAGAACATCTATGGCGTGCTCAGCGACAATGGCATCGAGATACCCTTCCCGCAGACCGATATCCACATCCACACCCCTCTGCCCGCCAAATGACCTGATAGAGAAACAACCGATCCATACGATAAGGATAACCGTCTGTTGACCGACAATCAACAAACCGACCTGTCCTTACCGTATGTGACTCGACTTTTACAACAGTAGCATTCTCTCCTCCTTACAGACTTCATTGCCAGCAGGGACGATTTACTTGTAGAAGGTAATCCAATTGGTGCAGTAGCGGGATTTCTCGGCCACGGGATGGATCTCGTGGACCTTGCCGACAGCGTCGCGCCACCAGGAGTGATTCCAGCCCGCGCCCATATCCAAATACAAGGCGTGGAGCGGCTCAAACTGTTCGAGCAGGCCGACAAACCGCTCATACTCCACCTCGTCACGGCTATCGACGATGCACAGGCGGCCATCCTTCTCGCACAGGGCGCGATAGTGGGTCACCTTGTTGTCACGCCACAGGGGACGGATGCTCTCGCCGTTATGGATGATGATGGCTTGACCAAAACCCATACCGCCCGCTGCAGCCACGCTGTCGAGCAGTTCGGTGTACTCGCCGTGGACAAACTCCCACGTCGTGTCGCCAAACCAGGCAAACGCACCGCTGTTGTCCTTGCAGGCAGCGCCCTTGTAGCGCTTGCCGCCACTCACGTGGTCACCATCGATATTGCTGTGGGCAAACTCGTCGAGCAACTCGTGTGTAAACGCAGCCTCGGCACAGAAGATGACACTCGTGTCCTGCTGTGACGGCATCTGGCCGCACACCAGGTCGATGCGGCTATACTCGGGATAATACACGACAAGGCCCTCTACTGTGGTGTCATCAACCATCACAGGCAGGGACTGTATGGTGGTAGTGTCGTTGTCCATCGATTGCTTGGAAGTGTTACCTGTGCAGCAGCACAGCGACAGTGCAGCGAGCACAGCAATGAAAATGTGGAGAATTCTTTTCATCTGACTAAAGTATTATTATTATTTTGTATTGATTCACAAAGGAAAAACGGCAACTTTCTCTCATTTTGCCTTCTCATCGGCAAAGCGGTCGGGATACTCCAGCGGCACACGCCGACGGCGCAGCGCCCTAACGACGAGCCACAGGCCTAACACGATGAAGGGGATGCTCAGCAACTGGCCCTGATCCACACCATAGGTGGCACGCATCGCGATTTCCCAGGGTTCCTGCACATTTTTGATATACTCGATAAAGAACCGAGGCACAAAGATGCCCAGCATAAACACGCCAAAGATCAGCCCCTCGCGCTCTTGAGCACGATAGCGCCAATATAGCACCATGCACACGGCAAACGTCAGCAAGTAGCAGGCGGCCTCATAGATCTGGGTGGGATGGCACGGGGCTGTGAAGAACTCAGGTGTGGGCGTAACTCCGTTCATAAACTGGTTAAGGAAGTAATTGGGGGCGTCATTGGTGATGAAACGGAATCCCCACGGCAGCGACGTCTCCCCGCCGTAGATCTCGTGATTCATCAGGTTGCCGATGCGGATGAGCGCTGCCACAAAACCCACCGGCACAACCAGGCGGTCGAATGTCCAGAGCATAGGCTTGCGCGTCACATAGCGGCTATAGAGCCAGATGGCGATCATGATACCCAGCGTGCCGCCATGGCTGGCAAGCCCGCCCTCCCAGATCTTGGGGATGTCGCCTAGGTGATGAGAATAGTACTGCCAGTCGTAGAAAAACACATGCCCCAATCGGGCTCCGACGATCGTCGCCACCACCACATAGATAAACAGGCTGCCCACCCAACTCTCGCGGGCTCCCTCGTGACGGAAGATACGGTACACAATATCATAACCTACCAGAAAACCGATGGCAAACATCAATCCATACCAGCGCACGGTGATGGACCCTAGACTGAACAAATTAGGACTCACTGTCCATGTGATCGATTCGAGTATCATTGTCTGATGACTTGTATTAGCGTTAACAAATGGCAAAGATACGAAGAAGTTTTCAGTTCTGCAGTTCTACCCCCCTAGTTTTTATTCCCTCATCCCTGCCTCAAGCCATTATCACTGCCAGCGGTCCGCTATTAACGGCCAGGGCGAAAATATAATTCGCTCAATCACTCGCCCTTAGGGACGATTAAAAATTGGTGCGACAGCCTTGATTAACGGTGCAAAACACTTCACGTTTCGTCAAAAAACCGTACCTTTGCAGCCACAATACAGACAGTTATGGCAGAAAGCAACTTCATTGACTACGTGAAAATCCTGTGCCGCAGCGGTAAAGGCGGCCGAGGATCGGCCCACCTGCACCGCGCCAAGTATGTACCCAAGGGGGGTCCCGACGGCGGCGACGGTGGCCGTGGCGGGCACATCTTCCTGAAGGGGAACCGCAACCTGTGGACGCTTATCCACCTCAAGTATCAGCGCCACGTGTTCGCTACCGACGGCCAAGCCGGCGGTGAGAACCAGTGCACAGGCAAGGACGGCGAGGACCGCACCATCGAGGTGCCCTGCGGCACCGCTGTGTATGATGCCGAGACGGGACAGTTTCTGTGTGACGTGACCGAGGACGGGCAAGTCGTGCGCCTGCTGCGTGGCGGACGCGGTGGCCTGGGCAACCAGCACTTCAAGACCGCTACCCGCCAGACGCCCCGCTTTGCCCAGCCAGGCGAAGCAGGCGTCGAGAAGGCCGTCATCCTGGAGTTGAAACTGCTGGCCGACGTAGGACTCGTGGGATTTCCCAATGCGGGAAAATCCACCCTGCTCAGCGTCATCAGCGCCGCCAAGCCCAAGATTGCCAACTACCCCTTCACCACGCTCGAGCCCAACCTGGGCATCGTCTCCTATCGTGGCCAGCAATCGTTTGTCATGGCCGACATCCCCGGCATCATCGAGGGTGCCAGCGAGGGACGCGGACTGGGGCTGCGCTTCCTGCGCCACATCGAGCGTAACGCCGTGTTGCTGTTTATGATACCTGCCGACAGCGACGACATACGCAAGGAGTATGACATCCTGTGCCGCGAACTCGAGACCTTCAACCCCGACCTGGTCGAGAAGCCACGCGTGCTCGCCATCACCAAGTGTGATATGCTCGACGAGGAACTTATCGAGCAGATGCGTCCCGAAGTGCCCGACGACATCCCATCGGTCTTCATCTCGAGCGTCGCCCAGATGGGCTTGACAGAACTCAAGGACCTGCTGTGGCGCACCATCAACGACGAGCGCAACCGCATCCCCGACACCCTCACCCATCACGACCTGGACGAGCGCCATCGCGAGCAGGCCGAGGACGACTTCATCTTTGGCGCAGAGGACCTCGAGGACGACGAGGACGACGCTGGCGGCAAGATGGTGGACTCGGGCAGCAAGCAGTGGAGCGAAGAGTACTGGGAGAGCGACTACGAGGACGAGAACAAAGACTTCCAGGTGGTCAGCGACGACTAAGTCACCTGATACTATCACAAACAAGAGAGTGGCGCGCGGTTGCACGTCACTCTCTCGCTATAGGATCCTCTCTACTGTGTTTATTTTCCCTCGTTACTGAGCAGGAACTTGCGCTTGGGCGCGATGGCCACAAAGTCCTCGTGGGTCAGCGGAGCGATACGCTCGAGCATACCGCCCAGGCGCTTGGCAATCTTGTACTCCACCTCGTTGGCCTCAGGCACCTCGCCCAGCAACTGCAACACACGGGGCCTGATAGCCGAGAACTCAAACACCATCGATGTGTTGAACCACGCATCGGCATGGCTGGCAAACGGCAGAATCCACATGTGCTCGCCGCGCAATACGCCGGGCCACCACTGCAGCGTCTGCAAGGCACTGGCGCCACGGCTGTTATAGTCGCGATAGATGCGGCGCAACAGACGATTGTCATGCTCGCCAAGACCCGCCTTCTCGCCATAGTATATGGTGCTCTGAGCGGTAACAAAAAGCCTGAACTTCATCTCCTCGTCAATCTCGGGCACCAGTTGGGGGTTGAGCGCATGCAGGCCCTCAAGAAACAGCAGGCTGTTGCTCTCCAACTTCAGCGTATTGCCCCGATAGGCACGCTCACCCTTGACATAGTCATAGGTGGGCATCGACACCTGGTCGCCCTCCAGCAGGCTGGCCACGTCACGCCCCAACTGCTTCAAGTCCAAGCCGTAGAACGACTCATAGTCAATCTCTCCATTCATGTCCAGCGGTCGCTGGTCCAGATTAAGGAAATAGTTGTCTAGCGACACGACACACGGCTGAATGCCATTGTCGCGCAGCATCAGGTTGAGGAATCGCGATGTGGTTGTCTTGCCCGAGCAGGACGGTCCGGCGACGAGCACCATGCGGAGTCCTTCCTGCCTGAAGCGGCGGGTGATTTCGGTCGTGATGCGTTCCAGACGGCGACTGTGCTGATACTCGTCCTCGGCAATCAGGTCAGGCGCATATCCATGGGATATCACTTCGTTGAATAGCGAAATGCCGTCTTGGCCTTGGGACTCCATGCGGCGTATCATGCCGCAGAATTCCTCCAGCGACATGTGTTGCTGGGTCTCTGCCGGCTTTGGCATCATCACACTTGCTGTATTTTCCTCAATCATTGGTTCTGTTTGTTGTATGAAGGTTTATAGCATCTATTTATTACGAGCGAGCCCCACCGCACACACGGCAGGGCCCACTTGGTTGGCTCTAATAATGAAAACTGCTTCCGCCCAGAAATTCTCGCAGCAGGCTCGTGCTGGGAATGTCCTTCTCGTCGATGGTTTCGAAGTAACTCAACAATTTCATCAGGCGTGAAGCCACACTATACTCGGGCGCGTTGTTGGGCACCTGTTGCAGGATGGGCAGCGCGTAGGGCTTGATCACCGACAGTTCAAACAGCAGCGATGAGTTGAACATGGCATCGGCATTCTCGTGGAATGGCATGATCCACTTGTCCTCGCCGCGGCGCACACTGGGCCATCGCTGTATCGTGTCCAAAGCGCTGCAATTTCGGTACTTGTGGTCGCGGATAATGCGGCGCAGCAGGCGGTTGTCATAAGTGCTCACCCAGTTGTGATCATCAATGTTGATCGTTGTCAATGCCGACACAAACAGGCGGAACTTCTGATGCTCAGGGATGTTGCGGGTCAACTCGGGATTCAAGCCATGGATGCCCTCCATGAGCAGGATATCGCCCTTGTCCAGATGCATCGTGTTACCGAGATACTCGCGCTGGCCTGTCTTGAAGTTATAGGTGGGCATGGCCACCTCCTTGCCTGCCAGCAGGTCGGTGACGTCCTTGTTGAACTGCTCCAGATCCAGCGCATAGAGCGACTCATAGTCGTAGTCGCCTTTCTCGTCGCGGGGCGTGCGGTCGCGGTTCACAAAATAGTTGTCCAACTCTACCACCTTGGGCACAATGTAGTTGGTTATCAACTGGATGGCCAAGCGCTTGCTCGATGTGGTCTTGCCGCTCGACGAGGGGCCGGCAATCAGCACCACGCGGGCTCCGCCCTCCTGGTAACGGCGGGTGATCTCCTCGGCAATCTTGGCAAAATACTTGTTGTGAAGCGCTTCCACCACATTGATCAGCAGCGGCGCATAACCGCCATTGATGGCACGGTTGACGGCACCCACATCTCCCACACGGATAATGTCGTTGAAGGCGATATATTCGGTAAAGGCCTGGAACAACTTGGGCTGCATCTCACACTTTGCCACCTGGGTGCGATCGTTGCGATCAGGACCTAGCAGCAGCATGCCCTTCTCATAGGGCACCAGGTCAAAGACCTTGAGCATGCCCGTGCGGGGCACCAAGGGGCCATAGAAACTGTCCACGATATCGTCCATGCGGTAATAGACGGTGTAGAGTTGGTTCACGGTCTCCAGCAGGCGCACCTTATCATTCAGGCCCTGCTTGCGGAACATCTCTATCACGTCGGTGGTGAGCCGCTCACGACGCCTGATCGGGTAATCTTCCTCGATAATCTGCGCCATGCGCTCCTTGAGCCGGGCGACTACCTCGGGCGTGGCAAATTCCTCTTCATGCTTGATTTGGCAGTAATGCCCATTGCTGATGCTGTGCTGGATGCACAAGCGCTTGCCGGGATACAGGTCATACAGGGCCTTGTACAGCACCATGCACAACGACCGCGTGTACACGCGATAGCCCGTGTTGCTTGTGATATCCAGATACTCAACATGCTTGGGGGCATAAACCGGATAACGCAGGTCCTCGACCTTGTTATTGACCAGAACGCACATCGCATCGCCTGTGAGATTCAAGCGGCCCTTGATGGTGTCAAACAGGTCGTCTAGTGTCTCGCCACCCTCTATGGATATGTACTCACGGGTATTCTTGCAATACACCTTGAGTTCATCATTCTTTTTCATATCATCACATATAAGTGCGGTTGCTACGGGTTTATGAGTTGCAAAGGTAAACAAAATTTGTGCAAGTCGAGCACAATGACCCATTTTTTTTAATCATTGTTGTGACTGGTGCCCTATTTATCGGAAACTCCCGAAAAACGGTCAGTTTAGACCGGCAATCCTCGCCACCGTGTAAAAAAAGAACATTTTTTTGTCCTCACCGACGATGGATATCAGCAGATTAAACTACCTTTGGCAGCAAATGTTGATCTAATTATTCACGACAATGAAAATTAAATTATTAGTTATGGCTATGATGATTGTTGGTGCCATGTGCGGATGCACGGCACAGGAGCGTGAAGCGGGGTGCGACGTGTTCAAGACCCCGAGTGGCATTACCGTGAAGATGTATTGCATCAAGCACGGCAGCATGAGGATGCAGGTGGGCGACAAGTGGATCTATGTGGATCCCGTCACCACGGCCGTCAAGCCCGAGACCGACTACTCTACCCTACCCAAGGCCGATTACATCCTGGTGACGCATGAGCACTTCGATCACCTGGACTCGGTGGCTATCAACCAATTGACCAAGCCTGGCACCATGCTTATCACCAATGCCCGCTGCCACGACATGCTGGGCGGCAAGGGACAGGTGATGGCCAATGGTGATGTCCTGCACTTGCCCGACGAGGTCTTCACAACCCTGGAGGCCGTGCCTGCCTACAACAACTCGCCCGACAAACTGCAGTTCCACCCCAAGGGGCGTGACAACGGTTTCATCCTCAACCTCAATGGCATGCGCGTCTACATCGCCGGCGACACCGAGGATATCCCCGAGATGGCTGACATCAAGGACATCGACGTGGCCTTCCTGCCCTGCAACCTGCCCTTCACCATGACGCCCGAGCAGTGCGCCCACGCCGCCACGATGGTCAAGCCCGCAGTGCTCTTCCCCTACCACTATGGCCAGACCGACATCCAGCAGGTCGTCAAACTGCTAGAGGGCAGCGGCATCGACGTGCGCATCCGAGACTACCAGTAAGGACTTGAGGGTCTTTAAGGTCTTTAAGGTCCTTAAGGTCCTTAAGGTCTTTAAGGTCTTTAAGGTCTTTAGGGTCAATTAAAACTACCGCCGCGACTGTTGAGTGTCGCGGCGGTAGCCGTTTTTTATGGTGCTGTGACCCGCAGGATGTGGGTCACGCAGTGGTCATGTGATTACCAACCGGGGTTCTGGCCAATCTGCGGGTTCAGGTTGCTCTGATCGTTGGGGATGGGGAACAAGTTGTACTTGGGATCCCAGCGGCGAGGAGCACCATTGTTCTTGCAGTTGATGTAACCATCGGCGTCAACATCCACACCATCGAGGCTGATGCCGTCATAACCGACAACATAAGCGCCACGGCTGATGTTGGGATGAGCCTCGGTGTCGAGCAGTTCGAGTTGGTTCCAGCGCTGCAACGAGTAGTAACGGTCGTTCATGCAGTACATCATCTCGACGCGACGCTCGCGGCGAACTTCCCAAAGCAGGTTGCTCACGCCCATGTTGTTGGCGGGATCGGCCTCAACATTGATGGTCATATGAGGCATACCCACGCGGTCGCGCAGCAGGTTGATGGACTTGTCCAGATCATCGTTGGTCATGGTACCCAACTCGGCGCAAGCCTCTGCATAGTTCAGCAGGATCTCGGCATACCAGAAGATGGGAGCATCGGTCCAGTTACCATTGGTGCTCTGACGGTCAGCGTTGCGGATCAGGTTGGTATCAAACAGATACACACCATAGCCAGTCGAGGCAGTCGACTGAGCGCCACCAAAGCGGGCATAAGCGCTGCCGGGGAACTGCAGGATGTGGTCAACCTGGGCGCTCAAGCGCGGGTCGCGGTTGGCCAGCACGTTGGAGATGTCGATGTGGGGAGCCTCACCGAAACCAGAGTTGTCGTCCAGGACAACAACAGTACCGATCTCGCTGGTGTTGAGAGACGTGGTTGCTTTGGGCTTACCATCCTTGAACAAGTAAGAGTCGAAGGCATCCTTGGTCATACCGTTGACCTGGGTAGAACCGCAGGTGTAGTCGATGGTACCATGAGCCAGCGAACCGTATACATAGTGCTTGTACAGGATCATCTCGGGGTTACCAGCCAAGTCAAGTGAGTTGAAGTTAGCCTGGAAGTTAGGATTCAGGCTATACTTGCCCGAGTTCATGATTTCCAGGCATGCGCTCTTGGCCTCGTTCAGATAACGGGTAGCGCGGTCGGCATTCTTGCTCACATACTTGCTATAGGTGCCCTCATATAGGCAAACCTGGGCCTTCATGGCCAGAGCCACATACTTGTTGAAGGCAACGCGGGAGTTGGCGTTGTCGGTGATGTTGGCACAAGCATAGTTCAAGTCTTCAAGCACCTTGTCCATCACGTCGTTGCGGGGCTGACGGGGACCGTACAGGATATCGGTGTCGTCGCCATCGAGTTCCTTGTCCACCCAGTAGCAGTCACCGAAACCGCGCACCAGTTTGTAGTGCTGCCAGCCACGGTACAGGCGGCCGATACCCAGCCAGTTGGCCTTCTTGGCGTCGGTCATCGACTCGATGCCGGGGATAGCGGCGATCATCGTGTTGGCACGACGGATCTCAACATAGGGCGTATTCCAAGCGGCTGCGGTACCAGGGACCGAGGTAAAGGTCCAAGGGGTGATACCGGTCACGGCCTGGTCGTCGTTCAGTGTATTGAAGTAGTAGTCACCATAGGAGCCATTGTTGCCATAGCCTGCAAACTCATTATAGAAATAGTTGGCAAACAACTGGACGTTGGTCTCACTGGTAAAATAATTAGCCTTAGTAAACTGATCATAGGGCTCGGTGTCAAGTACATCATCGCACGATGCGAGCGACAGCAGAACAACGCCCATACCAGCCAGTATAATTGATTTGAATAGTTTCATAATTATATCTTAGTTTTTAGTTTTTAGTCCTTAGTCCTTAGTTTTTAGCCTTGATCTCATGGTCAACACTCTAAACTACAGACTCTAAACCTTAAACTTGTTAATAATTACTTCACGATAATCTCGCAAATCGAAACGCGGTTCCAACTCAGTTCATCAAACATGTTGCTGATGCCCTGACCCTGGGCGTTGATGCGCTTGGCATCGATACCATACTTCTTCACGAGCATATCCTTGACGCTGGCGGCGCGGCCGTTAGCGAGTTGGATGTTGTGGTCGGCGGGGCCGTCCTTCGAGGCATAACCGTTGATGGTGCAGTTGGCCTCGGGGTGGCTCTTCATGTAAGCGGCGATGCGCTCCACGTTGGGCTGCTGATCGGCGCTCACGGCGGTCTTGTTCACGGGGAAGTGAACCAGGATGGTCATGTACTGCAACGACTTGTCGATCATGTTGCTCTTGCTCTTCTGGCAGTCGTTCAGATCCTTCTGCAACTGGCTGTTGCGGTTGTTGGCAGCGTTGAGTTGGTTCTGGAGGTCGGCCAGACGGGCATTGTAACTGTTCTCGGCATCGGCGAGTTGAGCGCGCAGGTCGTTGATCTGGGCGTTCAGGGCGCTGTTGTCGCCACTGACGGCAACAGCACTGTGGCTGCTGCTACCGAAGGTCAACTGCAGACCTACGCTGTAGGAGCGCATGATGGGCTCGGTACGGCCCCAAACGGCGTTACCGTAACTGCCTACACCGGTGTTGATCTCGGGATCCAGGCCCGTGCCATTGCTATTGTTGATGATGTCAAACAGGTTGTCGGTCGAAGCATAGATGCGCAGGCGCTCGATCAGGGCCTTGCGGGTGATGTGCTGCGGCAGCGTGTAACCTACGGTGATGTTCTTCATGCGCAGGTAAGCCATGTTAACCAGATACTTGGTCTGGGGATAGAAGTTGTAGCAACCCAGATCCAGGATGTCGCTCGATGCTCGGCCACGGCCGGCACCACCACCCCACATGCGGGGGAAGTCAGCACTCTGGTCGATCTTGCCAGCGGCATAGTCGGCCTCGGTGATATAACTGGTCTGATTGCTGTAGATAGCGTCAGCACCGCGCATGAAGGGCATGACGAATGCAGACTGGGTCCACATGTCGCGCTTGCCCACACCCTGCAGGTAGAAGTCGATGTCAAAGCCACGCCAAGCGGCGCCCAGACGCAGCGAGTACTGATAGCGCGGGGTGAAGTTACCGATGCGCTTCAGGTCACCGTGATCCTCGGGAGTACCCTTACCCCAATCAATCACGCCATCATCATTCAGGTCCTTGAACTTGATGTCGCCAGGGCCATAAACGAAGGTGCCAGACTGCAGTTTGGTCTGATCGGGCACACCCTGCTTGTAGGTACCGTCGGCGTTAAAGTCGTTGAAGTCAAAGTAGCGGTCGGTCTCAAAGCCCCAGATCTCGCCATACTCCTTGCCAGAGTAGTTGGTGTTGATCATGTTGTTGCTGTCCCACTCGGTGACCTTGGTCTTGTAGTCACTGATGTTGGCAGTTGCATAGAAGTCAACCTCACCGAAGCGGTTGCGGTAGTCGATGGTCAACTCCCAACCACGGGTGCGCAGGCTACCTGCGTTCTCCCAGGCGGGGGTAGCACCCAGCACTGCGGGCATAGCCTTACCAGGAGCCAACATGTCCTTAGTGTCGCGCTGGTACCAGTCGGCGGTCACGTTCAAGTGGCCGTTGAAGAAGCCCAGGTCAACACCGACGTTGGTGGTATGGATCTTCTCCCAAGTGAGGGACGAAGAAACCAACTTGGGAGCCGAGAAGTAGTCATAGCGAGAACTGCCGGTGCCCATCCAGTAGACAGAGTTGGTCTGCTTGGCCATGGTCTCGAGGAACATGTTGGTACCGATCTCTTGGTTACCGATCACACCATACGATGCGCGGATCTTGGCATTGCTGATGGTGTTCTTGATGGGTTTCCAGAACGACATCTCACTGATGCGCCAGCCAATCGATCCTGAGGGGAAGAAGGCCCACTGGTCCTTGGCGGGGAACTTGCTCGAACCGTCGTAGCGACCATTCAACTCGAGCAACCAGATGCCCTTGTAGTCATAGTTGATACGGCCGAAGAAGCCTGCCGAACCCTTATGGGTGTGGCGGTGCGTATAACTGTAGTCACTGTTGGCAAGAGCCAATTCAGGCATGTTCAGATCCTGCAGGTCGTGACGCTCGTAGTACAGGTACTCATAGTCATCCTTATCCACGTTGGCACCAACCATCAGGTTGAAGTTGTGAATGTCGCGGATGCTGGCCTTGTAGTTGAAGTAGGCGTTAGCCACTTGGTTCTGATAATGGCTGCGGCTCGTCTCGATAAAGGTAGTGGTCGAGAGCAACGTCGGTGCCTTGGGAGCAAGACCCCAAGTGTTGTAGATCTCGGCGGGAAGGCCCACACCCTTATAGCGCATATTGTTCTTGATGAAGGTGTAGTCACCATTGAAGGTCAGACCATGGCTCAGGTCGACCTTGATGAAGCCACCCAGACGCAGGTTGTCCACGCGAGTGAACGAGTCACCGCCAGTGTTGCGGTAACCGATCATCGTGCGGCCGTCATACTGCTTGCCGTCATCGGGGTTAACAAAGTAGCCGTAGGGGCCGAAGAACGAACCCCAGCGCCACAGGTACTGATACGTGCCGCTGCGCAGGTAAGGATAGTCAAATTCCTTGTCGCTGTAGGCGATGCGGGTACCGATCTCCAACCAGTCGGTAGCCTTGACAGACAGGTTGGCGGTAGCGTTATACTTCTTCACCTTGTCGGGGTTGAAGTTCATCAACGACTGCTTCTGGCTGTAACCTACCGAGGTGTAGAAGTTGGCGCGGCCCGAATTACCGGTCACACTCAGGGTGTGGCTCTGAGAGGGAGCGTGGTTGTTGAAGATGATGCCGGGCACATCCCAGTTGGCATAGTAGCCATAGTCATCATAGTCATCACCATAGATCATCTCGCGATACTTGGCCTTGGTGTCACCATGCTTGGCAATCCAGTTGTTCATGCCACGGGTGAACTGCTCGCTGTCCAGATACATACCGAAGAGTTCCGACTCCAGACCCATGCGCTTGTTCACGTCGTTAAGGGCGCCCACCTGGGTGGGTACGTTGGGATAGTCGGGCAGTGTGGTAGCCTGGCTCCAAGCGAAGTTGTTGTTGTACTGCACCTTCACGTTGTCCTTGACGTGGGCGGTCTTGGTGGTGATCAGGATCACACCGAAGGCTGCACGCGTACCGTAGATCGAGGTCGAGGCAGCATCCTTGAGGACGCTGATGCTCTCGATATCGGCGGTGTTCAGGTAACTCAGGTTGTCGGTGGGAACACCGTCAACGATGTACAACGGGGTAGAGACACCGCTGTTGGACAGCGTACCGATACCACGGATCACGACCGAAGCCTCCTCATCGATACCACCATTGGTGTTCAAGATGGTCAGGCCGGGCACGGCACCCTGCAGCGACTTGGCCACGTCGGTCTGCGACTTGGACTCGAGCACCTTGCTCACCTCCACGTTGCTCACAGCACCGGTCAGGTTGGCCTTGCGCTGCGTACCGTAACCTACGACAACGACTTCGTCGAGTTTCGCGTTATCCTCAGCCAGAACCACGCGCATGCCGTTGGCGGCACGCTGCGTCACGGTCTTGTAACCGATAAACGAAACCTGAAGTTTTGCGTTAGGGCTAGCCTTGAACGAGAAGTTACCGTCCACATCGGTCGATGTGCCACGGGTCGTTCCTACCTCGACAATGCTGGCGCCGATTACAGGTTCTCCCTGCTCATCGACGACACGGCCTGTCACAATGCTGGTGGCGGAACTGGCCGTCACCTGGGGCGCGGGTGTTGCCTGTGCCTGGTAGCCTGTACCGCACAGCATCATCAATGCGCCCAAAAGAACTAGATGTCTTTTCATAAGCACGTTTAAATTTGTTAATATTAAGTTGATAATTCTAAAGTTTTTCTTTTACCGCATTCTAACCCTTCACACAAAGGTTAGAGTTTTATATTTTTTAACAAGGTGCAAAATTCAACATTTTTTTTGAAATAGCCAAAAAAACGGGCTCTTTTTACAAATACAAATGTTAAAAACCACAAAAATCCGTACTTGAATTATAAAAAATGGCCTTTTAACTACCAGAATCGGTCAATACATCACATTTTTTTGTCTAAACTTTTGGTCAGATTAATTTTTATTTGCAAATTTGCCTTTCAAATGAGGGCATCTCACTGCTATGCAGTGGCCGCTGCCCGAGTTGGAATCTGATATCATGTTACCTTAACATTCGAAATTTCGACAAAATTAATGATAGTCATTAAATTTCAATTTTTTTAAAAATTTAAAGTAAGTGCGTATGAAAAAACAATTAGCGCTGTTGGCAGCACTGGCAATCGCAAGTGGCGTGCCCGTAGGGATGACGTCGAGTCAGACCACGACGGGTTTCACTGCTGTTGCCCAAGCCAACAAAGTTACTGGCGTCATACGTGACGCCCAAGGTGAGCCCCTCATCGGCGCGACCGTTAAGGTCAAGGGTACCAACCGCGGTACCGCAACCGATGTCGACGGCAAGTATTCAATCATCGCCAACCGAGGAGACGTGCTCGTCGTGTCCTACATCGGCAGCAAGCCCATGGAGGTAACCGTGGGTAGCAGCGACATGGACATCAACATGCAGGCCAATGACCAAGTCCTCGACGAGGTTGTTGTAACCGCACTCGGTATCCGCAAGGACAAGAAGTCGCTCGGTTATGCCGTCGACGACCTCAAGGCCGAGGAACTGATGCGTAACAAGAACGCCAACGCCATCAACTCGCTGTCGGGTAAGATCGCTGGTGTGAACATCACCCAGTCGTCGGGTGCCGCCGGTTCGGGCGCACACATCGTGCTCCGTGGCGGTACTTCGGTCAGTGAGAATTATGACAACCAGCCGTTGTTCGTTGTGGATGGTGTCATCTATGACAACTCGGCAGGTGTTGTGGGTAACTCCGCATTTGACGGTATGATGAACAGCGCCACCACGTCTTCCAACCGTGTGATGGATATCAACCCCGAGGATATCGACAATATGTCGGTACTGAAAGGCCCGGCCGCATCGGCTCTGTATGGTAGCCGTGCTGCCAATGGTGTTGTGATCATTACCACTAAGAAGGGTAAAGAAGGCCACACTGAGGTCAGTTTCTCAGGTAAGATGATTGCCTCGACCGTTGCAAATCTGCCCAAGACCCAGAATGAGTACACCCGCGGTTACATGACTGACATGTACGAGAAGGATGCTCAAGGTATGAGCGTGTGGACTGGTTTGGACATCAAGGACGACAGTTACAACTCATGGGGTCCTAAGGTACCTGGCCTGCAAACCTATGACAACCTGAAGAACTTCTTTGAGACGGGTATCATTTGGGACACCAACCTGAGCGTTAGCGGCGGTACCAAGAACAACAACTTCTTCCTGAGCGGTTCATTCTACGATCAGGACGGTATCGTTCCCACCACGGGCTACACCAAGACGACCTTCCGCTTCAATGGTGAGCAGAAGGTGGGCCGCTTCACCTTCGGCGCCAATGCTGCCTACAGTGACGCCCGCACCACCAAGACCCTGACCGGTGCCGCTCTGTACGGCTCCAGCGGTACGGGTGCGCTGTATGCAGCCTACAACTGGGCTCCCAGCGATGACATGCGCCACTACCTCAACGAGGACGGCACGCGCTATCGCATGTTCGGTGACCAGTTCCAGCCCTGGGACGAGCGCGACAACCCCTACTGGATTGTCAACAAGAACAAGATGACCGATGACACCGAGCGTTTCACCGGCAACTTCAACGTGAAGTGGGATCTGTTCGACTGGTGGTGGCTGAGTTACCGCATGGGCGTTGACTCCTATACCACCCAGAGCCACAATACAATCGCTCCCGGTGGCGCCATCAAGCAGATCTGGCAGAAGGGTATGTTGAGCGACAACATGTACAAGTATCGCTACCTGAGCAACAACCTGATGTCGAACTGGGGCAAACAGTTCGGTGACTTCAACGTCAACTTGATGTTGGGTGGTGCTACCGAGTACACCAAAACCCGCCGTGACTATGAGTCGGCTTGGAACTTCGCCGTGCCTGAATTCTATAGCTACAACAATGCCAGTGATGCCGACAAGAAGTTTAGCCACAGTACGAGTCGCAAGCGTCTGGCTTCACTCTTCGGTGAGTTCCGCATCGACTGGCGCAACGCCATCTTCCTGACCGTTACCGGCCGTAACGACTGGGATTCGACCCTGCCCAAGGAGAACTGGAGTTACTTCTATCCCAGTGTGAGCGGCGCCATCGCCTTTACCGAACTCTTCCGTGAGAGTCTGCCCGACTGGTTCTCCTTCGGTAAGATCCGTGCCAGTTGGGCTGAGGTAGGTAAGGGTACTGGTGCATATGAGACTGGTACGACTTTGTGGCCTGTAAGTACTTTCCTTGATGGCCTGATGGGTCTGGGTAACTCCTGGACTCGCGGTAACCCCTATCTGAAGCCTGAGACCACCCGTTCGACCGAGGTTGGTCTGGAGTTGCGCTTCATCCAGAACCGCTTGAAATTTGACATTGCTTACTATACCAACAACTCATACGACCTGATTCTGTCACCGCGTGGCCCGCAGTCAACCGGTTACATCTTTACCTCCTACAATGCAGGTAACGTTTACAACAAGGGTCTTGAGATCAGCCTGAGTGGTACTCCCATCCAGCATGAGAACTTCATCTGGGAAACCGGTATCAACGTCTATGGCAACCGTGGCACAATCGACAATCTGTATGCTGGTATGGACATTATGTACGTGACCGATGTACAGTATGCTGGTGCTAAGGCTGCAACCTTCAACGGTAGCAACTTCATGGGTATCTCTGGCACCAAGTGGAACCGTAACAGCGAGGGTAAACTTATCCTTGACAAGAACGGCTTCCCCACCGAGGATAAGAAGCAAGATGCATTTGAAGTCGGTGACCGTGAGCCCAAGTTCCAGGGTGGTTGGAACAACACCTTCACCTTCTTCAAGAACTGGACCTTCAACATGTTGTGGGAGTTCCGTTATGGCGGTGACGTCTTCAACGGTACCAAGTATGCCATGTCGATGAGCGGCGTGAGCGCACTCAGCGGCGACTGGCGCAACGATCCCCTCACCATCGAGGGTGTATTCCAGACGGGTACAGATGAGAATGGCAAGCCCATCTATGAGGCTGTATCCAACACTTGGAAAGCTGATCAGAACTACCCCTTTAATGGTGTCGTGACTAGTGGTTCTACCATTATCAAGAACTACTACACTGGTGCTTATAATTATGAGACCCGCAACTGGATCACTAACGTGAAGAGCCTGCGTCTGCGCACCATCTCTTTGACCTATGATGTTCCCCGTAGTTTCCTGGCCCGCACCAAGTACATCAAGCGCGCTTCAATCACCGCATCTGCCAACAACCTGTTGCTGTTCACCAACTATGACGGTGATCCCGAGGTGGCTGCTGCAGGTGCTGGTGTCGGTGGTTCGTCATCGGTAGGCTTTGACTACTGCGGCGTTCCCGCTACCCGCCAGTATGCATTGGGTATCAACCTGACCTTCGGCACTGACGATGCTGCTCCCGCGCGCGTCAACAATGTTGAACTGGACAACCTCAATAGCCAGATCAACGACCTGCGCAACCAACTCGCCAACGCTCAGAATGCCAGCAACGCCCGCATCGCTCAACTCGAGAACGACCTGGCTGCTGCCAACAAGGCTCTGGCCAACTGCCGCAACGACCTGAACGCTGCCAAGAACGCCGCTCCCAAGGTGGTAGACAACAGCGCTAAGTACATGAACGTGCTGGTTCACTTCCCCGTAGCCAAGACCGCCATCACCGCCGATCAGCGTGCCAACGTTGAGCGCGTGGCTAACTACCTGAAGAGCCATCCCGAGGCCAAGTGCACCATCAACGGTTACGCTTCGCCCGAGGGCAACAAGGACAACAATATCAAACTCGCTAACGGCCGTGCCGCCAGCGTGAAGGATATGCTCGTCAACAAGTATGGTATCGCCGCCAACCGCATCACCGCCGCTGGCCAGGGTATCAGCAACATGTTTGACGAACTGAGTTGGAACCGTGTTTCCATCTGTGAAATCATCGTGAAGTAATTATTTTATCGACTCAAAAAAACAGATATAATTATGAAACTTTTCAAATCAATTATACTGTGCGGTCTGGGAGTTGTAGCGTTGTCGCTGACTTCTTGCAACGACTGGTTGGATGTGAACGTGGATCCCAATAACCCCACGGACAAAATCACAAGTTATGACCAGCGTCTGGCCCACATTGAATTCTACACGAACAGTGGCCTGCAGTTCGGTGCTTGGCGTACCACCATGGCCATGGGTGACTGGACCCGTAACAACGGTGGCGGTAACTACTGGCACGTTTCCTATTGGTATCCCGTTGAGGCCCAGGTGACTACGCCCTATCAGTGGTGGTTCGTGGGTGCCTACGCCAACGTGCCCGACATGATTGCCAAGGCCGAGGCTGTCGAGAATTGGCAGTTTGCCGGTGCCGGCTACCTGATCAAGGCTTACGGCTTTATGGCCATGACCGACCTCTATGGCGAAATGCCATATGAAGAGGCTGCCGCTGACAGCCCTGCACCCCACTACAATACGGGTAAGGAAATTTATTTAGGTTGCTTGGAGACCATCGACAAGGCCATCGAGTACCTCGAGAAGGGTCAGAGCCAGGATCCCAAGTTGCCCACGCTGGCCGCTGGTGACTTCTGGAACCATGGCGATCTGAACAAGTGGATCAAACTTGCCTATATGCTCAAGGCCCGCTGGATCAACAAGTTGAACAAGAAGGGCGCTGGCAGTTACACGGACGGTAAGTATGATGCCGACGAGATCCTGCGCTGCCTTGACAAGGCTATGCAGAGCAATGCCGACAACACCATCGTCAACCACACCGACGACAACGGTCCCACGCACGACGTGCTGGGTTGGGATGAGCCCGTTGACTACTCACCTCTGTTCTCGGTTAGTGGTATGAACTCCGGTTACATGGCAACCAAGATGCTCTACGACAACCTGACCAACTTTGCTGGTAAGGGTGTCGAGGATCCCCGTGCCGACCACATCCTGCCCTGGGCTTACAGTCCCAACAGGGAAGGAAATGGTCTCGATGCTGCCGGCATCAAGTGGAATGGTCACTGGCGCCGTACGCTGGGCGTTGACATGGCCAGCGAAATCAATAGCCAAGGTGGTCCCCTGCGCGCCATGTTCAACACCGAGACCAACAGTTGGTACATCAACAGTTCCAACGAGGCCCGCAAGGGTGATACTATCTATATCGAGGGTACCAGTGACTGCAAGGGTTACTTCGCTAACCCCAGCCTGCTGTACTGCCGCGCCGGTAGCGGTAAGTTCCAGTCGGCCGAGTCAGGTACGTTCTACACCCGCGTAAGTTCGCCTACCTACATCGGCACCTATGCCGAGTGCTGCTTCATCCGCGCCGAGGTGCTCTTCAAGAAGGGTGACCGCGCTGGTGCTTACAATGCCTACAAGGCTGGTGTTAAGGCTAGTTGCGAACTCATGAACGAGAAACTCAAAGCATGGATTGCCGAGGATCCCAGTCTTGCTGATTGCCCGTCGTTCACCCCGATGACCGATGATGCCATCAACAACTTCCTGAACAACGGTATCGGCACTCAGGGTGACCTCTCACTGGGTCACATCCTGATGCAGAAGCGCATCGCCCTGATGTTCTCCTATGAGATCTGGAACGATATGCGCCGCTATGACTTCGATCCCAACATCTTCTTCGGTTGGTCGATTCCCGCTTACCACTATAAGGTGGTTGCCGCAACCAATGCTATCCCCGAGGGCAAGCAGTATCGCCGCTGGCGCCAGTGCTCGCACGAGTACAAGTACAACAGTGTGAACTTGCAGGCCATTGGCGAAAAGGTTCCCGGCGCCCGCATGACTGACAGCGAGGGCAACAAAGTGATTTGGAACACTCAGGATGATGTTTGGACCATCCCCGTATGGTGGGACAGCGACCAGGAGTAATCCCCCACTCTATCCAATAACAACGACCGCCGAGGCTACCACAGCCCCGGCGGTTGTTTTTCGGTTGATATGAAGTCGCTGGCTATCCCTACTCCGGCCCGTTCAGTTACGGCTCACCGGAAAATTAGTGGGGACAAGTATGAAGTCGAAAGACTTCGCCGTCGCCGCTGGAGGCTGCTGCTGCCGTCCAGTCCGTCCAGTTTGTCCAGATTTTTCTGGATTTTTAGGGCTCAGCGGAAAATTGTGGGGACAAGCATGAGGTCGAAAGACCTCGCCAAGGCCAAAGGCCTTGACTTGAGGCAACCCCAGGGCGCACTGGCCGAAGGTCACAGTGTGGCCTGGGGAGAGAGGGCTACAATCGGACGGGCCTCGAACGAGGGCCACTCATGTCAGGCAAAAACACGTCTTGTCATTGTGCAGGTTTTGTCATATATTTGCCGTCTAAAACCGATTTATCATGAGTGCTGTCACTGCCATCTATCACATCGTCATCAACACCCACCGTCGTGAGTTGACCTTGCACCTGGCATCCTCCGACCAGTTGTACCGGTATATCGCACGAGTAGTGCAGAATACACAATCGACCCTTTTTGCCTGACGTGAGTGGCCCTCATTCGAGGCCCGTTGATTGATGTCGCCACTTTCCCCACGCCACACGAGGCCTACGGCCTGTGCGCCGCGGGGTTACCTCAATTCAAGGCCGCTGGCCTTGCTGTGGTCTTCGACCTCACCGCCCACACCTTTTATCCGCTGAGCCCTAATGTTACCTCAATTCAAGGCCGCTGGCCTTGCTGTGGTCTTCGACCTCACCGCCCACACCTTCTATCGGGTGTGCCTCAGTTACTCCGGTCCGTCCTCAATGTCCACAACGGGAGCGGTCTCGAGCAGCGAGCGATACAGGTCGGTCATCATGCCATAGAACGTGGGGTAATCCAGATGCTCCTTGAAATCGCGCTGCGCCTGCGTGCCCATGCGGCTGCGGCTGGCCGTATCGTTGAGCATCTGGTTGATGGCTGTCGTCAACGCCTGTTCGTCGCCAGGGGGAACCAGCAGGCCATTCACGCCATCGTGGACATACTCAGGCTGGGCGCCATTGTTGCTGGCGATGTGGGCCTTACCTGCCATCATATACTCCAAGTTGCTGATACCCAGCGCTTCAGGCTGTATCGACGGTAGCACACCGAAGTCGGCCTGACGCAGGTATTCCAGGATGTTGTCCCTGAAGCCCAGCAGCGACACATTGTGCACCATGCCGGCAGCGACAATGAAACCTTTGATTTTTGCCTTGTATTTGGGCTGTCCCTCGCCGATAATGACCAGATGGTACTTTGCCCTATCCACATGGGTTAACGCACCCAGAAGCGCCTCTATGCCCTTCTCGGCCGTAATCTTGCCATGGTACATGATCAGCGCCTGATGGCTGTCGAGGCCCAACATGCGGCGCAAATCGGGCACCTGAGTGCCGATCTGGCTGTCGCACACGCTGTCGCGCAGCACCACGGCACGGTCGGCATACGGCTTCTTGGCTTTGCCCAGAAAAGCCTCACGGGCCATGTCGGACGAGAACACAAAGCAGTCGATCGACTTATATAACTTGGTGTACATGTAGTTGCTCTTGGGCTTATACACCCCGTGCACACTCACCACCACTCGGGTGTCGCGGTTCTCACTGATGCGGCGCGCCATCACGGCCATAAAGGCGTCCTTGAAACTGTGCACATGTATGATGTTGCGTCCCTTGCGCAGCAGCCGGGCAAATCGCACCGGCGAGTCGATGTCGGTCACACCCTTCAGCGGCAGTATCGAGATGGGAATCTCGAGGCGGCGGTATTGCTTGAGCACATTGGGATGCTTGCGGCACACCACCTCGACATAGAAGTCAGGGTCGTTGCGCAGCCTTTCCACCAGGTCATAGGTATACTGTTCGGCACCCGTCCATTGCTTGTTGGATACTATATGGAATACGTTGATCATTTCTTGTCACTATTATGCCGTGCTGGACCTCACTAACTCCAGCCACGCCACGAAGATACAATATTTTTCTGTCATAACACGACACTGCCGGGCAAAAAGTTTAGGTCTCTACCCTGCCCCACCCCGTTGGAAAAAGCCGTTTCGACCGATGAAATGGGCATTTTTTGAGCAAAATCGAGGCAATACCGCTCCGAGAGCCACCCCTACAATCAACGAGCCACGGCAGGCCATGATGAGGCCTGCCGTGAATCGTCAGGTTATGCGCACAGATGCGGGCCAATCCCCTACTCTGCCTGCTTGTTGTCGCTGCCAAAGAGTTCCTTGATGCCGCCGATGGAGCCCAGCAGATTGGTGGCCTCATAGGGCAGATAGACCGTCTTGGTCTTGTCACCACTAGCCACGGTATCCAGCATCTGGATATACTTCTGAGCCAGCAGATAGTTGGCAGGATTGGTGCTCTTGCCTACAGCCTGGGTGATCTTGTCGATAGCGATAGCCTCGGCCTCGGCCTTGCGGATGCGGGCCTGAGCCTCACCCTCGGCACGCAGGATTTCGGTCTGCTTGTCGGCCTCGGCCTGATTGATGCGGGCGGTCTTCTGTCCCTCGGATTGGAGGATGGCTGCCTGCTTCTGACCCTCGCTGGTCAAGATGGTGGCACGCTTGTTACGCTCGGCCTGCATCTGCTTCTCCATAGCCTGAAGCACGGTTTGAGGCGGCTGAATGTCCTGTAACTCAACGCGATTCACCTTAATGCCCCACTTGTTGGTGGCATCGTCAAGGACGGCGCGCAACTTGCTGTTGATCGTGTCACGAGAGGTCAGCGTCTGGTCCAGTTCCAGTTCACCGATGATGTTACGCAGAGTGGTCTGGGTCAGTTTCTCGATAGCGTTGGGCAGGTTATTAATCTCATACACGGCCTTGAACGGATCCACGATCTGGAAATAGAGCAAGGCATTGATCTGCGTCAACACATTATCCTTGGTGATCACGTTCTGCTTATCGAAGTCGTACACTTGCTCGCGCAGATCGATCGCGTTGGTCGTGCGATAGCGGCCATGCTCATAGGCGATGATGCTCTTGGGACGGTCGATAAAGGGGATAATCAGATTGATGCCGGGCTTGAGCGTAGCATAATACTTGCCCAGACGCTCGATGATTTTGGTCTCGCTCTGAGGAATGATGACCAGCGAACTCTTGACCAGAATCAGAGCCAACAGAATTACGACAATGAGGAAAATGGATAGCGGTGTCATATCAATAAAAATTTAAAGTGGTTGATTACTAGTTGATCCTGAATGCATGTAGGGCAATGATCGGGCGCTCAGTCGACGGCCTCGACAGTGAGAATGATGCTGTCTAATTTCACCACACGCACACGCGCGCCTTTCTCGATAGGGCCGCCGTCGATGCTGACTGCCTTCCAGTCATCGCCATCGATAGCAACACGGCCATAGCCATGAGCGATGATGGGCTCGCTCACTCTACCCTCCTGCCCTATCATGGCATCGGCATTGCTCAGACGCTCGCGATGCGGCTTGTGAAGTTTCTTGAGCAAGGCCGGGCGCACCAGCAGCAGGCTCAAAGCCGATACCACGGCAAACATGATGATCTGCCAGGTCAGCGACAGGCCACAGCCGGCTACGATAGCGCCAACAGCGGCACCGATGGCAAAACACAGAATGAAGAAATCACCCGAAGTCAATTCAAGGATGAGGCACAAGATGGAAATGATAACCCAGATGAGCCAAACGTTGGATGTGAAAAACTGTACCATAATCTCCGATATATTTTAATTGTTGGTAATCGACACTCTAAAATGACCTTTCATCATGATGGAGAAAAACTCTCTTACTTTGGCATCATCAAAGGTAGACTTTTATTATGTAATATGCAAATTTTATGCCAATTTTCTGAAAAAATCCTGACCCGTCTACCACTCTTCTCCGAAATTTTCAATTCTCAGCGGATTAAAATGCGGTTTTGGGCTGTTTTTCAGCGATTTTGCGCAAAACGGGAATATTTCAGAAAATCCTGCCCGCGTGGCAAAAGCCGCATCCAGCCTCCCAAAATGGATTTTTACATTCTTTAGCCTTTCACATCGAGCAAAACTTGGGGAATTATGCTTGTTTATCAAAATAATGTGTTATCTTTGTCTCCCGTTTTTCAAAGCGTTCTGCCAATGACCGAAATCAACTACATGACCCAGGGGCAAGCCGACATGCCGCGACTCAACGAGACCGTGGTGCGCGACTGGATTGTCGAGGTGGCACGCCTACATCATCAGCAGGTGGGCTGTCTGACATACGTCTTCTGTGATGATGAGTACATCCTGCAGACCAACCGCGAATTTCTGGGACATGACTATTACACCGATATCATCACCTTTGATTACACCAACTCCAGGCACATCGCCGGCGACATGGTCATCTCGCTAGACACCGTCAGCAGCAATGCCAAGATGCTCAATGTCCCCTACGAGAACGAACTCATGAGGGTCATCATCCATGGCGTGCTGCACCTGTGTGGCATCAACGACAAGGGACCTGGTGAACGTGAAATCATGGAGCAGCACGAAAACGAGGCCCTGGCCATTCTGCCTGACAACGCATTGTTGAAATAACCGATCATGAGAAACGACTATGACGTCATAGTGGTGGGTGCCGGCCATGCCGGTTGCGAGGCTGCGTGCGCAGCAGCCCGATTGGGCTCACACACATTGCTTATCACCATCGACATGAACAAGATCGCTCAGATGAGTTGCAACCCTGCCGTTGGCGGTATTGCCAAGGGGCAAATCGTGCGCGAGATTGACGCACTCGGCGGCCAGATGGGCATCGTCACCGACCGCAGCAGCATCCAGTTCAGGATGCTCAACCGCAGCAAGGGGCCGGCCATGTGGAGTCCTCGCTCACAGAGCGACCGCCAGCAGTTCATCCTGGAGTGGAGACACGTGATTGAAAACACGCCCAACCTCTACATGTGGCAGGATTCAGTCGATCAATTCATCATCGAGGGTGGGGTAGTCAAGGGTGTAAAGACCGTCCTGGGCATGCAATTCAATGCCCAAGCAGTAGTGCTCACAGCAGGCACCTTCCTCAACGGACTGATGCACGTGGGTCCGGTACAGACTCCCGGCGGGCGCGTATCAGAGCCTCCCGCAAAGGGTATCACCGAGCAACTGGCAGCTCTGGGACTCACCGTGGGCCGCATGAAGACCGGCACGCCGCCCCGCCTGGACGAGCGCACCATCGACTTCACGCAGTGCATCAAGCAAGAGGGGGAACAGGATTTCCACCATTTCTCGTTCATGCCTGGCATCACCTCATCGCTGCCGCAACGCCCATGCTGGATTGTCCACACCAACGAGGATGTCCATGCCGTGCTGCGCGAGGGCCTGCCTCAATCACCCCTCTATAATGGCCAAATCACCAGCATCGGACCCCGCTATTGCCCCAGCATCGAGACCAAAATCGTCACCTTTGCCGACAAGACGTCCCACCAACTCTTTATCGAGCCCGAGGGCGCTACGACCCACGAGATGTACCTCAACGGCTTCTCGTCGTCGCTGCCCTGGCCGATTCAGATCGAGGCCTTGAGACACATCCCGGCACTGAGGGATGTGCATGCTTTTCGTCCCGGATATGCCATCGAGTATGACTTCTTCGACCCGACGCAACTCTATCACACACTCGAGTCCAAGGTCGTCAAGAACCTGTTCCTCGCTGGTCAGGTCAACGGCACCACAGGCTACGAGGAAGCGGCAGGGCAGGGACTCATTGCCGGCATCAACGCCCACCAGAGAGTCACAGGCGGGGAGCCCTTCACACTGGCACGCAACGAGGCTTACATCGGAGTGCTCATCGACGACTTGGTTACTCGCGGCGTGGACGAGCCCTACCGTATGTTCACCTCACGCGCCGAGCACCGCATCCTGCTGCGCCAGGACGATGCCGACATGCGGCTCACCGAGAAAGGCTACCGTCTGGGCCTTGCCACCCAGGAGCGATACGGCCTCATGCTCGCCAAGCGAGAGCAGATCGAGGCGCTGACCACTTTCTGCCGCGAGTTCACGGTCAAGGCCGCCGTCATCAACCCGACACTGGAAGTCCTTGGAATGAATGCGCTCACTCAGGGACAACGCCTGCACGACCTGCTGCTGCGTCCCCAACTCAATATGGCCATCCTGGCACAGGCACTACCCGAATTGCAGGATCAGATCGACCGACTCGAGGAGGCCCGCCGCCAGGAAATCGTCGAAGCCGCCGAAATCGCCATCAAGTATCGCGGCTACATCGAGCGCGAGACCTCGATTGCCGAGCGCGTAGCACGACTCGACAATGTCACCCTCAAGGGCAAATTCGACTACACTCAGATACACCAGATATCTACCGAGGCACGCCAGAAACTGCAAGCCATCGACCCCGAGACAGTGGGGCAGGCTTCACGCATCCCAGGCGTGTCGCCAAGCGATATTAATATTCTGCTCGTATTACTCGGCAGATGACTTGTTCCACGTGAAACAATTAACATCTAACTTACTGATTTACAATGAATAGCGAAGAATTAGCAAAAGTAAAAAGTGTGGTGCGCAACGTACCTGACTTTCCCGTACCCGGTATTCAGTTCAAAGACCTGACCACCGCGTTCAAGGACCCTGAAGCCCTCCAAATCATGACCCGTGCCATGACCGAAATGTACCGCGACGCAGGCGTGACCAAGGTGGTCGGCATCGAGGCCCGCGGATTTATCGGCGGCGCCATCCTGGCCACCCAGTTAAACGCTGGTTTCGTGCCCCTGCGCAAACCCGGCAAACTGCCCGCCGAGGTCATCCAGAAATCCTATACCAAGGAATATGGCACCGACACCATCGAGATCCACAAGGACGCCATCACCCCCGACGACGTGGTAGTCATCCACGATGACCTGCTCGCCACCGGCGGAACAATGCTGGCAGCCTACGAACTGGTCAAATCGATGAATCCCAAGAAGGTCTACATCAACTTCATCTGCGATCTGGCCGACCTGCACGGACGCGAAGTGTTCCCTGCCGACGTCGAAGTGACATCATTGTTCACCTTCTAGGCCATCTGTTGTATACAGCCCACCAACCTCAGCGACCCAGAGAGCCAGCCCATGACCGACGACCTGAAACTGAAACTATCGCTGCTCCCCGACGAACCGGGCGTTTACCGCTACCGCAATCGGGAGGGCACCATCATCTATGTCGGCAAGGCCAAAAATCTGAAGCGGCGCGTCAACTCCTACTTCAACCGCGAGCACACGTCGCTGCGCACCACCATGCTTGTGCGCAATATCGCAGACATGGAGTACACCGTCGTCAACACCGAGGAGGAAGCCCTCGACCTCGAGAACGCCCTCATCAAGGAGTACCAGCCGCGATACAACGTGCTGCTCAAGGACGACAAGAGTTACCCCTGGATATGCATCTCGGGCGGGCTGTATCCGCGCGTCTATATCACTCGCGACGCCAAGGGTAGGGGAGACCGATTCTACGGGCCCTATCCCAAGACCGAAGTGGCCCATGTGCTCATCGACACCATCCGGCAGATCTACCCGCTGCGCACCTGCCGTCTCAATGTTTCACGTGAAACAATAGAGGCCGACAAGCACCGCCTGTGCCTTCAATACCACATCCACCGCTGCGAGGGGTGCTGCAAGGGGCTGGTTTCGCCCGAGCAATACGGGCAATACATCAGCGAGATACGCCAGATTCTCAACGGCGACACCCACCAGTTGATGGAGGTGCTCATGCAACAGATGCAGCAATTGGCCAGCGAACTTCGCTTTGAGGAGGCCGAAGCCGTCAAGCGGCGCTACAGGCTGCTGGAGCACGTGCGACGACGCTCGGTCATCGTCAGCCCGTCGATCCACAACATCGACGTCTTCGGCCTGCTGCGCGACGACGATGCCGCCTGGGTCAACTACATGCACGTCAGGGGTGGGGCAGTGGTGCAGTCCTACACGCTCGAGTATAGGCTCTCAACTCACGACGAGACCGATGCCGAGATCATGTCCATGGCCATCGCCGAGGTGCATCAGCGGTTTGCCGAAACCTATCGGCGCGACCGCGTCACCGAGGTCATGGTCAATGTCGAGCCCGATGTGGAGTTTGCCGGACTCACCTTTACCATACCCCAGCGCGGTGACAAGAAGCACCTGCTCGATATCGCCGTCAAGAATGCCACCCAGCGCCGCACCGACCGCCTGCGCATGATGGAGAAACTCAACCCCGAACAGCGCACCACGCGCACCCTGACCACCATGCAGCGCGACCTGCGCATGACCGTCATGCCGCGCCACATCGAGTGCTTTGACAACAGCAACATCAGCGGATCAAGCCCCGTGGCCTCGTGCGTGGTATTCCGCAACGCCAAGCCCTCCAAGAAGGAGTATCGCCACTTCAACATCAAGACCGTAGAGGGCAGTGATGACTTCGCCTCGATGCGAGAGGTCGTCACGCGCCGCTACAGCCGCCTGTCGCAAGAGGGCGAGGAACTGCCGCAATTGCTCATCGTGGATGGCGGCAAGGGGCAGGTGACATCGGCCATCGAGGCCCTCGACAGCATCGGCCTGCATGGTCAGATCACTGTCGTGGGCATTGCCAAGCGGCTCAACGAGGTATATTTCCCCGGCGACAGCATCCCACTGTACATCGACAAGAACAGCGAGACGCTCCACGTCATCCAGCGCCTGCGTGACGAGGCACACCGCTTTGCCATCACCTTCCATCGCAAGCAGCGCAGCAAGGGGCAAATCCACAGTGCGCTCGACGACATTGCCGGCATCGGCCCCAAGACACGCACCTTGCTGCTCAAGCAATTCAAGTCGCTCAAGCGCATCCGCGAAGCCTCACAAGAGGATCTGGCAGCCGTGGTCGGCCAAGCCAAAGCCGCAGCCATCTTCACCGCCCTCACCGCGCAAAATCAGGGTCCAAACAAGTCCATCGTTGAGGAATCCAATCACTGAAATCCACAAGACATTCAACACTTAGCAAAAAAATAGGTATCTTTGCAAGCATGAAACAGTTGGTGATATTTGGCAATACCTATCAGCAGGACGACACCACCAGGGTCCTGGCGCTGTTAAAGTACCTGCGCGGCCGCGGCCTTGAGGTGGCTGTCGAGCACGACTATCTGCAATACCTGTGCAATGGGGCAGAGCACTGCGACTATGCCTCGTTCCATGCCAGCGAAGTCCCTGATGCGGACATGGCGCTCTCGCTGGGCGGTGACGGCACGTTTCTCACCACAGCCATGTGGGTCGCACGCCAGGGCATGCCCATCCTGGGCATCAATCTGGGCCATCTAGGCTACCTCACGGCAGGACGCCTCGACGAGAACAGCACGACTATCGACGACGTGCTGGCGGGCAACTACCGCATCGAGGAGCGCTCTATGCTGCAGGCCAGTTGCGACGGCGTCGACATTCCCCATCCCTGGGCGCTCAACGAGATTGCGATATTGCGTCACGACACCTCATCGATGCTCGACATGCAGACCACATTGCGCGGCCGTGAACTCACTACCTACCGCGGCGACGGTCTCATCGTGAGCACCCCCACGGGCTCCACAGCCTATAACCTGAGCGTGGGAGGGCCCATACTGGAGCCTACCACCTCTTGCCTGGTCATCTCACCCATCTCGCCGCACTCGCTCACGTCCCGACCGCTTGTCGTGCGCGACGACAGCCAGATTACCGTGTGCACACACTCTCGCGCCGACTACTACGAGGTGAGTATCGACGGTGAGGTCACCTTGTGCCCCACAGGGTCAACGCTGACCATCGGTCTGGCGCCATACTGCGCGCGACTGGTACAACGCCTGAGCAACAACTTTGCCAGCACCCTGCGGCAGAAACTGCTCTGGGGCACCGATCAGCGCTAAGACTCTCTTGACGGCTACACGCCAGCAACAACGCAGGGCGGGCAATCTCCACTAATGGGAAATTGCCCGCCCTGTGTGACGTTGACACCCGCGGCGTGGCCGTTACTGCTGGTACAAGCGGCGGTGCATCAGCACCGAGCGATAGATGTGAATCATGTTGTCGGCCAGAATCTTGCCGGTGAAGCGCTCCGTATTCTCACGCGAGGCCTTCAACAACGCATCGCGCCTGTTATCATCCTCAAGCACATCGCTCAACAAGTCGGCTCCGTCGTGGAAGTCGCTGTAATACAACGCTCCATCACCGCCATACTCGCGAGCCTTGGCCGAATCCTTGCAGATCACCAGGGCGCCACTGCGCTGGGCGTTGATCAGTTTGTACAAGTCGCGCATGCGGTCAGTGTTAGGGATAATCACAGCCTTAGCCATCTTGCACACGGCAGTGAGGTCGGCATGGTGCACCTTATCCACCTGCTTAAAGCGGTGGAAGATGTGCAGATCGTGGGCATCCTCCTTGATCACATGGTCGAAATGGTCGGTACGATAACCCAGCATCACAATCGAGATCTTGCGATTGCGCAACTCATGCACCAACTTCATGGCCTCGGTGAGGTTATCTTCCTTGTTCAAGCGGCCCTTGTACAGGACAAAGCGCTCAGGCAGGTGATACTTCTCACGCAGGATGTCAAACATGTTGTCGGGGACTGAGTCGTCGCAGCCGTCATAGAAGCAGGGATGTACCACCTCTACATCATCAGGATTGACATGATAGTGGTCGATGATCAATTGACGGTCCACCTCGTTAAGCGCGATCACACGCTTGGCGATTTTGCAAGCCTTGCGTGCACGGCGCAGCATGGCCATACGCTCGAGCCAACCTTGGGCGCTCTTGTACAGCGGGTCGGTCATCGTAAACACCGTCGGGAAGTTACTGCCAGCAAATCCCGAGGCTATGCCATCATCAATGCCGTGGAAGGTGTTCACACCATGGCCCTTGGCCGAGCGGACAATGCCAGAGCCGGTGTACCAGCGGCCTTTGTTATGGATATGACTGCGCGGAAACTTCACGCGCACGCTATCCTCGTTAAAGATAGCCGTCAGTCGCTTGTTCTGCCTGTTCTCGGGAGAGTACAGGATATAATAGTTGTCGGGATAATTTGTAGCCAGAGCCTTGATCAGGATACGGCCATAATAGGACGTATCATTATTCTCCATGATGATGCGGCGGCCACCATAACCTACTACCATAATGATCTATTGTTATAAGAAATATTAATTGATTCGGACGTTAACGTATTTAATCACTTCATTAACATGCCGTGACAATCTGCAAAATTAGTACTTTTTTCGTTTTGCTCTACCATTTGTTGGGTCTTTTTATCAATTTAACCTAACTTTGCCCCCAAAATCATCACATTATGAAACATTTCTTGACTCTATTGTGCGCATTGATGATGGTGGTGACATCCACCTCATGCAAGACAACCGCCGCCACCGGCAGCGACCAGGGCCTGCTGCATCCCGACCAGGTGTTTACCGTCACCGATGACGACATCGCCCGAGAGACGCGGCAGATCAACTCGACCCTCAAGGGTGAGTGGAAGTATAACGGCCCCAGTGTCGACGTCAAGGGCAAGAACCTCATTGCCGGGATGGGCAAGGCCATCGCCAAGGGCAAACTCAAGAAGAAACTCAAGAAGGCCTTCAAGAAGGTCGGCCTCGACAAGGCTCGCCCGCAGTTTGCCTTCAACGAGGACGGCACGTGCGCCATCAGGATGCTGGGCACCAGCGTCAATGGCACCTACAATTACAATCCCTCGCAGGACAAAATCACCATCAAGTGGCACGGAGTGCCCATCACGGCGCGCCTCAAGCGTGATGGCAAGAAGAAGATGCACATCACATTTGACACAGACAAGTTCCTGTCGCTGATGTCACTCATGGGCAAGTTCAGCGACAGTTCCGCCATCAAGGCCCTGACCATGCTCATCGACAACTACGATGACGTGATGGTGGGATTTGAACTCAAGCAATAATCCCGCCGCCACAGCACCCCGTCCCATAGGACCGATTACCTACACAGACAGGCCCTGCCTTATTACTGGCAGAGCCTGTCTGTCTCATCTCGTGTCATGCCTGTCGAGCAGCCTGTCAACGGCGAGGCGGCTGCGACATGCGGGTCTTGCCTTCGCGCACGGCCTGCTTCTTGGTCATCACGCCGATGCCAGAGGTGCGGCTGCCAGGCTGGCTCTTGCTGGTTGTGCTCACACCGGGTTGCGTGCCACCCATGCCGGGCTTGGGCTGTGACTTGCCAGCAGGAGCGCCAAAGGTGCGTCCGTTGTAGGCACTGTGGTCAAAGTAGCGGTTCGAGCCCTTGTAGACCTGGTATCCCGGAGGTGCTGCATAGAAGTAGCGATCCTTGGGATAGCGGTTGTAGATGCTGAACACAAACTTCTTGTTCTCCCACGACATGGGGCGATAGAAGTACTCCATTTGCAGGTAGCGCTCATACTGATACACAGAGAGCACATACCTCAACTCATTGTTACGGCGGGTCCAGAAGGTACCGAACAGGTCATCATAGGTATCGACACACATGATGTAGTCGATATTGATTTCAAACACGGCATTATACTGGTCCTCACTCAGCCCCAACTCATAGGCCATCTTGTCGGTCAGGAAGAAGGCCTGGTCACGGGCCGACTTGTAACTCATCGCATTAGCGGCTACCCCTAGGGTCAGCACTGCTACCATTGTTAAGATAAACCGTTTCATAGTGCGTATGTTTTAATGCGTTAATAATTATTTCTTGCCTCAAAATTAGTCTATCAGATCGTTTGATGCAAATATTTTAGACAAACTTTCATAAATAATCGACTAATCACCTATTGACGTGCATATCCCATGCCACCCCGCACGCCATAAGCCACATCACAGGTCTAATTGACTGATATCATGGACTAACAGGCTCGTTTCAACGATTTTTAGGAGGTTGAGAGCCTGCTTATTCGGCGTTTATTAGTAATTTTGCACGCTATGATAGATTTCACGCCTATAGTACGCGATCACTTCCTGTCGCGCCTGCAGCAGCACGCACGCTTCATCGACCATGCCGATGCGGTACAACAGGGCGAACTGGTGCGCCTCGTCGAGAAGGCCGCCCTCACACGCATTGGCCGCAAATACGACTTCTCGAGCATTAGGACCTACCGGCAATTCGCCTCCACGTTGCCGCTCTACTGCTACGAGAACCTGAGGCCCAACATCATGCGCATGGTCAATGGCATCAAGGACGAACTGTGGCCCGGCAGGTGCATCAACTTTGCGCAATCGTCAGGCACAAGCGACGGACGCAGCAAGTTCATACCCATCACACGCGAGTCCTTCCAGTGGAATCACTATCTTGGTGCCAGCGACGTCGTGTCCCACTATCTGAACCTCAATCCCGCCAGCCGCATCTTCTCAGGCAAGGCGTTTATCCTGGGCGGCAGTTTCGCCAACAACCTGCAACTCAAGCCCGGTGTTAGGGTAGGGGACCTGAGTGCCAACCTCATCGAGAACATGAATCCGCTGGCCAACCTGGCACGCATTCCCAGCAAGCGGGTAGCCCTCATGGAGGACTGGACCGAAAAACTGCCTCGGCTGGTCCAAGCCAGCATTGGAGCCAATGTCACCAACCTGAGTGGCGTGCCCTCTTGGTTCCTGACGGTTCTCAAACAGGTACTCAAGCAGACAGGCAAGTCATGCATACACGAGGTGTGGCCCAATCTGGAGGTGTTCTTCCACGGTGGCATCGCCTTTGGCCCCTACAGGCAGCAGTACGAGGCCATCTGCGACATGTCCAGGATGCACTTCCTCGACACCTACAACGCCAGCGAAGGCTTCTTTGCCGTACAGAGCGATTGGGAGTCCGAGGCTATGTTGCTGCTGCTCGACGTGGGCGTGTTCTATGAGTTCCTGCCCGTCGAGGAAAGCGACAGCGACACCCCCGAGGTCTATCCCATCTGGGAAGTCGAGCAGGGACGGACCTACGAACTCATCATCACCGCCGCCAACGGCCTGTGGCGATACCGGTTGGGCGACACCGTCACCATCGAGCAACTCCATCCCGTCAAAATCAAGATTGCGGGGCGCACCCGCAGTTTCATCAACGCCTTTGGCGAGGAACTGATGGTGCATAACACCGACCACGCCATCGCCCTGGCACAGCAGGAGACTGGTGCCGAGGTGCTCAACTACACCGCCGCGCCCGTCTATGCCACCGCACGCGACCGCGGCCATCACCAGTGGATTATCGAGTTTGCCCACCAGCCTGCCGACACGCACCGCTTCATGCAGTTGCTCGACCAGCATCTTCGAGAGGTCAACAGCGACTATGACGCCAAGCGCTCAGGCGACATCTTCCTGGCCGAGCCGTCGCTGGTTGTCGCACCCGAGGGACTGTTCGACCGTTGGCTGGCATCGACCGGCAAACTCGGCGGACAGCGCAAGGTGCCGCGCCTGAGCAACAACCGCGACATTATCGAGCAGATGCTCGCCATGATCCATCCAGCCTAATCATCTCACTCACAGCATGTATAATATGAAGAGAATCATCCATAGCAACATCGGCGCCGCCGCACTCAATATGCTGGTTGCCTACTTGGTGTGGATGCTCTCGAGGGTGGCCTTCTTTGCCGAGAACTGGTCTACCTTCGCGCCCTATATGTCGTGGTCCCTGTTCAAGACCATGCTGCACGGCGCGCTGGTGTTTGACACATCGGCGCTGCTCTACATCAACAGCATCTACCTTGTGCTCATGCTCTTGCCGCTCCATATCAAGGAGCGCCCGGGCTTCCACAAGATGCTGCGGTGGCTGTTTGTCGTCACCAATGGCGTCGCCCTGGCCAGCAACCTGATGGACGCGGTCTATTTCCAGTACACGGGCCGACGCTCGACGGTCACGGTATTTACCGAGTTTGCCGCCGAGGGCAACATCACATCGATCATCTTGAGTGAATTTCTGCGACATTGGTACCTCGTGCTAGCGTTTATCGCGCTGGTGTTCCTGCTCTGGCGATGCTACACACGGCCCCGCCTGGAGGTGTACCGCTTCGGCTCACACTACTACATCTCCCAGACCATCGCCCTGCTGGTGATGATACCACTGGCCATCGTGGGCATCCGCGGCAGCGTTACGGCAGGCACACGGCCCATCACCATCAGCAACGCCAACCAGTTTGTCAACCGCCCTGTCGAGGCCTCGGTGGTGCTCAACACGCCGTTCTCGATGATACGCAGCATCGGCAAGAAGCCTTTTGTCACCCCCGGCTACATGACGCCCGAGCAGATGCAGGCCATCTATAGCCCACTGCACAGCCACCCGGTGGTGGATGCGTTGAGCCACAAGGGCAAGAACGTCGTCATCCTCATCGTCGAGAGCATGGGCAAGGAGTATATCGGATCGCTCAATACCGACCTCGACGAGGGCCATTACAAGGGCTATATGCCGTTTATCGACAGCCTGGTGCCACAGTCACTCACCTTCAAGTACAGTTATGCCAATGGGCGCATCAGCATGGATGCCATGCCCTCGATCCTATCAGGCCTGCCCATGATGGTAGAGTCGTTTTTCCTCACACCCGCCTCGCTCAACGATGTGGACGGCATCTCTTCGATGCTGGGACGCGAGGGCTATAGCACGGCATTTTTCCACGGCGGGCACAACATCTCGATGGGCTTCAGCGCTTATGCCCACAGCATCGGCTATGAGCGCTACTACGGCCTGGATGAGTACTGCCAGTCGCCCGACTATGGCGGCATGCAGGACTGGGACGGCAAGTGGGCCATCTGGGACGAGCCCTTCCTGCAATTCACCCTTGATGGCATCGGGCAGATGCGGCAGCCCTTCCTAGCCACGGTGTTCACCGCATCGTCCCATCACCCCTATAACGTACCCGAGCAGTACCGCGACTCGCTGCGTGACGAGGGCGGCCAGCCCATCCACAAGTGTGTGCGCTACACCGATCTGGCGCTGCGGCGCTTCTTTGAGCGCGCCAGCCATGAGCCGTGGTATGGCAACACCATCTTCGTTCTGGTGGCCGATCACACCAACCTCAGCAGCCACGACGTCTATAAGACTGACCTGGGCCTCTACAGCATTCCCATCATCTTCTATACACCCGATGGCTCATTGGCACCCGCCCTGCGCGACGACATCATCGTACAGCAGACCGACATCACACCCACACTGCTGCACCTGCTGGGCTATGACAAGCCTTACCTTGCCTTTGGCGACGACATCCTTGCCGCTGACCCTGCGGGCACGTGGGCCTTCAGTTACAATGCGGGTATCTACCAGTTGATACAGGGTGACCTGATGCTGCAGTTCGATGGCGAAAAGACCACCGCCGTCTATCGCTTCAAGACCGACAAGTTACTGAAAAACAACCTGGTGAATCAATTACCCGAGCAGCAACGCATGGAGCAGTTCGTTAAGGCCCTCATCCAGCAATACATGTCGCGGATGAACGATAACCGCCTCCTGCCCTAATGGCGGCTCAGCATCCGCCAATTGTTGCAGTGGACATCAAACAGAAGTCCCCGGCAATCGATCGATTGTCGAGGACTCTTGGTGCCCAGGGCGGGACTCGAACCCGCACACCTTGCGGCACACGCACCTGAAACGTGCGCGTCTACCAATTCCGCCACCTGGGCTGATGGCCTTGCGCAATTCGTTTTGCGTTTAGCGGTGCAAAGGTAGTACTTTTTTTTAATATACAAGCATTTTGGCAAAAAAAATGCTCAAAAAACGCATTTTCCACGTTTTTAAGGCCGCTGCTGACGATTCAAGCGGCGGTTATTCTTGGCATCGTTATATTTGTTGCCCGTATAGGTGTTGGTGATGCCGGTGCTGAACTCGTCGTCCTCCTCTTCATCCTCATCACCATTGCCGTTCTTGTCCTGCTTTTTCTCCAACTTGTTCTTTTTCTGCTCAGGCTTGTTACGCTTGATGTCGTCGGGCTTCTGCATATCGAGGGCTGTCTGGTAGATGTTCCAGTTCTCGTCCAGGTCCCAGTTGGCACGCAGGCGCAGTTTCTTGGGATAGTAATACACCTCTTCGGGCTGCAGATGGCTATTGTAATTGCCTGTATCCCACTTGCCATTGCCATTGCTGTCGATGGTCAGCCTCAAGTAATAGGAACCAGGCAGCACGTTGAGCAGTTCAAACTCGCCACCGCGCACGGGCACGGTGCGGAGCACCTTCTCGCTGTTACCCAACAGTTCGACAAAGGCATTATCCTTGACGTTGACCTTGAAATAGACGTTGGCATACTGCTCCAGGCCACGCACCTTCAACTCCTTGCTCAGTCGCTCGTTGGTCAAGCCATAGACCGACGTTACGGCCGCGCTGTCGATGGTCAGGCGATAGGTCGAGTCGGGTAGGGCAGTAAAGGGCATCCAATAGCGCATCGGGTTGCAGTCGTCGACAGGACGGAATGAAGCCAGTTGCGAGTCGAGAGGTACCCACAGCGTGTCGCGCTTGACGTCGAGATGCACACCCGTGGCATCGATACCCGCAATGGGCGCGTCAAACTTGAGCAAAATCGAGTCGCCCACATCAAAGGTGCCGCTTCTCTGCAGTTCCATCTTGAGGTGAGGCGTCTCGTCGGGATCGGCGTGCTGCAATTCTTTGAGTTCCTCGAGTTCACCCTCGTTCAGTTCCTTGCCTTGGGCGACGGCTTTTTGCTGTTTATCAAGCAGTTGCTCCAAGCGTTTGGCGCGCTCGGCACGCTCTTTGGCCTTTTTCTCTTCCTCCTTGACCTGGGCACTGGGCTTGCGGTAGCCAAAGCGGATGGTGTCGGTTACCTGTTCGAGCCGGTCGGCGGTATCGGTGCGCAGATAGGTCATGGCGACAATCAGCGTGTCGGTCTTGATCAGCGCCGAGTCGGTGATCCAGTAGAAGATCGAATCATTGGCCGGCGTGCGTTCCACCCGATACCATTGCGGGTCATGTGCGGCGGGCTTGACGACATCCAGTAGCGGCAACGTGTCGTTGGGAGCACCGAACAGCACATGCAACTTGTTATCGGCAGGGCGGCTCGTCTGCCTCACATAGTGCGACTTGTAACCCTCGTTGAACATGCACAGCAGCAGGTCGTTGGGCAGATACAGCGTGTGAGTGGCCGTCATCACGGTATCCACGCTGTGGTCATAGGTAAAGACCGTGTCCTGTGACGTATATTGGCTGGTGCTGGGCACTACTATCTCGTCCAGAAAGGCGATATCCTCGGTACGCGCCATGCGGTAGTCGCCATCGACATCGTTGAGCGCAAACACATGATAATTGCCAGGCTTGAGGTTGCGGATGGTGAAGCGGCCGCGGTCGTTGGTACGGCTCACGCGCTCCAGCGGCAGCCGGGTGAATGCGGTGTCATCGAGGTTGCTGTGCAGACCCACTATCACATGCTGCATCGGCTCCAAGTCGTTGGCCCTTAACACGATGCCGGACACGGCCAGGGTATCGATCATATCGCCGGTCGAGAAGGCAAACGTGTAGCCATCCAATGGGTTACTCTCGTTGTTATCCTCGATGGCATCGGCAAAATCGATGACATAGGTGGTGTTCTCGGCCAGGGGCTCGCGGAACTCTATAGTAACCTTCTTGCCCACCGTGCGGATCACAGGCATGCTCTTGGGGGCGGGAGAGACGATGACCTTCTTCTGCTGGTCCTTGAGGTTGACAATCTCGTCAAAGGTGATTTCCACCTTCTGGCCCTTGAAGTTGACCGCGCCAGGCGCAGGCGACGTCTTCATCACTTGCGGCGGGGTGTAGTCGCGGGGACCGCCCTCGGGCGAACCGATGCTGGCACAGGCCATGAGCAACGCGCCCACAGCCACCGTCAGCAACCAGTATGTCCATCGTGCTTTCATCTCTCTCTAATGCGACGCAAAGGTAGTACTTTTTTGGTGAATAGTTGACAGTGAATGCTTAATAGTTTGCGTGGCGAGAGTGCTTTTAGGCTGTCGCCTGCACCCCACGTGGCGTGCTTGCAAGAGGTCGCCAGCGGCTACAAGTCGAAGGATTCCAGATCGGCGGGAACCCGTATAGTCCCCTTAAAGTACTGCGACGCCTCGGCGCTGAACGCGGCAGCACGGGTGTCGAGGTGGGTATCCTCGGTGTGGTACAGCACCAGGCGCTTCACGCCCAGTTCTTGAGCCAGCATGCCGGCATCGAGCGCCGTGCTGTGGTTTTTCTCATAGGGGTTGAACACAAAGCGGTCCTTGTATAGGCAGAAGGCTTCGCACATCAGCCAATCGCAACCTCGGGCATAAGGTTCGCTCTGCATGCTGTAGGGCTCGTCTCCAAGGCACACCAAGCGCTGCCCGTCAGGCAATTCCGCGCTAAACCCGTATTGCTTGAAGTTGGTCGATCCCAGGTCAAAAAACGTGACCTGCAAGTCATCGATCAGCACACGCTCGCCGTCGCGCACCTCACGCAGGATGACCGACGTACCCAGTGAATTGAGTATTTTGGCAGGAATCATCAGCCTGGCCATCGTCTCGAGCACATGTCGCACCTCGTCGTTGCAGTAGATCGTGAACGGGCCCTTATGTTTTCCCTTGAAGATGAGCGGCGAAATCTTGCGTATCATCCAGATGGCACCCATGATGTGATCGGTGTGGCTGTGCGTCACAAACATGTGACGGATGCTCTCGAAGGGGATTCTGGCCTTGATGAGTTGGCGCAGGATGCCATTACCGCCACCACCATCCACCAGCATTCCGCCACGTGGCGAGTGCAGGTAGAAACACGTGTTATAGCAGTTGACGCACATGGCATTGCCAGTGCCCAGCATGGTGATGCGTGATTGTTGGTTGTTAGCGGTTGATGACATCATGATTTGATTTTGGGCAATTCGATGCCGAATGTGGTGCCCTTGCCCACCTCCGACTCCTTGATATAAATCTGTCCGTTGTGATACTCCTCGATGATGCGTTTCACCAGAGTAAGACCCAGACCCCAGCCGCGCTTCTTGGTCGTGAAGCCAGGGTTGAACACGTTCTTGAAATTCTTGCGGGGAATGCCCTTGCCGGTGTCCTTGACCAGAATCACGGCATGGTTAGGGCTATCCTCGACGGTGATGTCGAGCCGGCCCTCGCCATCCATGGCATCTACCGCGTTTTTGGTCAGGTTTTCCATCACCCAGGCAAACAGCGTCTGGCTGAGCATCACGCCGTTGTTGGTCTGGTCGTTGGTGTGGATATACAGGCTCACACGCTTGGGGATGCGCGCACGCATATATTCCAGGCTGGTGGTCACGGCCTCGTTGATGGGCACGAGTTCCTTGTCGGGCATCGAGCCGATCTTGGAGAAGCGGTCGGCGATGGTCGATAGGCGCTTCACATCCTTGTCCATATCGGTAACGATGCTCTTGTCCACACCCATCGAGTCGAGCAGTTGCGTCCATGCCATGAGCGACGAGATGGGCGTTCCCAACTGGTGGGCAGTCTCCTTGGACAGACCCACCCACACCTTGTTCTGCTCGGCCTTCTTGATACTGATCAGCGCAAAATAGGCCAAGGCAAAGAACAGGATCAGCACAGCCAACTGGATATAGGGGAAATAAGCCAGGCGACGCAGCAGTGTGGAGTCCTCGTAATAGAGGTACTGCGACGTGTGCTCGTCGATCTGAATGTCGATTTTGTTCTCGCTGTGCTTGAGATGGCGCAACTTCTTGTTGAGGTACTCAAGGTTGGTAGGAGAAATCTCAAAAGCCAGGCTATCCTCGGGCTCAGGCAGACGGAAGTTGCGGTGCAGCAGGATGTTGTCCTGATCATCGACCAGCAGCACGGGAATGTTGTTGTTGGCCTCGATGATGCTCAACAGGAAATCCACATCGGCGGTGCTGCCACCCACAGGATTGCCATCGGCATCCACGTCAGTGCCGCTGCCCATCGTCGCCAGTTCCTGAGTCGCGTCGGCCCAGATCTGCATGCGCCCGCGCTCCTGGATGGCAAGATCCTTGACCAGATTGTTGGACATATACAGGAACAACGCCACCAGCACCAGCGAGATGGCCAGAAACACCACCTTCCAGATGCGTCGTGAGTCATAGATGTTGCTCAGGTTAGCCATAGGCATTGTATGAGTTTATGAGTGGCAAAATTAAGGAATTCCTGCGAATTGAACAAACATTTAGGATTGAATGAGGTCCGCCTCGATCCAGTGGGCAACACTGTGGGCCGCATTGGGGCCGATGACCTCACTGGCGATGGCTTTGACCTCGGGGAAGGCGTTCTCCACAGCCACGCTGTAGTCGGCTGCCTGCAGCATGGCGATGTCGTTGAGGTTGTCGCCAAACACCACCACCCTCGCGGCTCCCACCTCACGCGCCAAGCAGCGGATGGCGGCGGCCTTGCTCGTGCCGGCGGTGAAAATCTCGAGATAGCCCTCGCTCTCTTCAAAGATGTCGTGATACACCATCACCGAGCAAGTGGGCACCGTGGCCCTCAAGTCATCGGCTATGGTACTGAGTGTGGCATACTTGTTCATCGAGAAGATGAGCAACGCCTCGTCATCGCTGTGGCGATAGTCACGGTCATTGAGGAAAAAACGCTTCAACGACAGGTGCTGACGCTCGGCCACAAAGCGCTGCTCCTGGGCCGACATCGGGCCGTAGTGATGGGTGTGGAGCATGCTGTTGCCGTGGCGACGGTAGATAAAGGGGTATGCGCCATGGCGGTCAAACACGTCGGCGACAGCATCGACGGTCGCCTCGTCGATGCCATGGGTGTGCTCATAAGCGCCCAGCATCGGGTTCCACATCGCCGAGCCGCCGATCACGATATACGGCAAGCGGGCATGCACCTGCTGCATCAGCGGCACCACCGTAGCGGGCGTGCGTGCCGTAGCCACGGTAAACAGGCCACCCAACTCACCGATGATCCGGTTGAGTGTAGACACAGTCTGTGCCGACAGCCGTGAGTCATCGCCCAGCAGCGTGCCGTCCAGATCGCTCACATACAGCGTCCTCGATTTTTCAACACCATTTGCCATCATGGCCGCAAAGGTACTGATTTTTTGCACTCATCGGCAGCAGCAAGCGCTGTCTTTTCATTTTTTGGCAACCATTGTGCAGGCAATTCCAGGATAAATGACTAAATTTGCAAAACAGATTAATTTGAAATCAACTACAACAACAAAAACGATTAAGATGATGAAACAGACCATGCCTATCGAAGGAAAGTTTGGACTGATGTCCTTGCCCTACGCCCCCGACGCGCTGCAGCCCGTCATCAGCGCTCACACCCTGGAGTTCCACCACGGCAAGCACCTGGCAGCCTATGTCAGCAATCTCAATGCCGCTCTGCCAGACAGCGGACTCGAAGGCCAACCCCTCGAGCAGATCGTGCTTAACGCTCAGGGAGGCATCCTCAACAATGCTGGCCAGATTCTGAATCATAACCTGTATTTCTCACAGTTCAGGGCTCCTCGCGTCGACAACGCTCCCGAGGGACGTCTCGCGCAGGCTATCAACGCGGAGTACGGCTCATTTGAGGCATTCAGAGACATCTTTGCCAAGGCTGGCGCGACACTGTTTGGCTCGGGTTGGGCATGGCTCAGCGCCGACTCGCAGGGCAACCTCAGGATTTCACAGGAACCCAATGCCGCCAATCCCATCCAGCACGGACTGCGTCCCCTGCTCACCATGGACGTGTGGGAACACGCCTATTATCTCGACTACCAGAACCGCCGACCGGACCACTTGGCTGCCCTGTGGCAAATCATCGACTGGAGCGTCATCGAGCAGCGCTACAACGACCTGTAATATCATATCATACACTGCAACCTTCCTCCTCATGAGCATCAAGCGCGCAATACTGGCCACGCTGGCCCTGCTGTGCATAGCAGCAGGGGCCATGGCTGGCGACAAGGTCAACAAGGGGTGGCAACGGGCCGTGCTCGCCGCCATCGACTCGTTTCCCGATAGGGGAGGCTACTACACCGGTGGCAGGCCCAACGAGAAGTTTGCCAAGACCACCTGGCGAGGCCTGCACGACGCCTACCAGATGGCTCCTGGCGATGAGCGGCCAAGGTTCGACCCTGTGCTGGCGCAGCCGTCGTTCTGCTCCAGCGCCACCTATTCGGTCATCATCAAGGCCCTGCTCATCTGGGACACCAAGGGCAAAATCAAGCGTGAGGCTTGGATCAACATGAAACCCTATGTGGGCATCGCCGATGCGCTCAATCCCGACGGACTCGGCCAGGACGATGGCGTGGGCTTCTGGGGCCGTGCCAACGCCAATGGCCCCAGCCTGGGAGTGCTGGTGCGTGAACTAGGGGCAGGTTACAGTTTCACAGCCTACCGTGGAGCCAAGAGCGAACGCAACCGCGAGACACCCGGCGAGCGCTATCTCAGCGACCAGGAGTGGTGCGCCCTCGACGTGTGGACGCGCGCCATTCCGGGCGACCTGATGAAGATTTTCTGGAACCGCAACGAGAGCCGCGGCAGCGACAGCGGAGCCATCATCGGCTGTGACGACCATCGCGACGCCGACCAGGAGGCTGGCCACAGCGTCATCTACATGGGCTGCGAGGGCGACACGGTCACCTATTGGTCATCCAATGGCCCCGGCAAGCATCCCGAACAGATGGGCTACAGCATGGGACGCTGTCACAAGAGAGACATCCAGCGTGTGGTATTTACCCGCATCACGCGGCCCGAACGCTTCAACAATGCACAAAAAATGGCGCCGACCGACGTCAACGCCTATTTATTTGACCTCAACGGCAAGCGTCACAGCACCACCGCCGAGTTGCTCTATCAATTAGGAATCAAGGCCAAGAGATGACCTGCCGAATGCGACATTCCTGATTATTTGCTTTTAATTCCCGAAACATCCACCCTGCCGCTGCCGGCGATTTCCTCGCTGTGGCTGCCTACCGTGCCGCGCAGTATCACATCGCCCGATCCGGCAATCGACGTGCTCACGTGATCCACATTCAGGTTGTTGAGCGTGACGTCGCCCGAGCCGGCAATCGAGTTTTTCACTTCCTTGCAGACCACACTTGCCAACTCAATGTCGCCCGAGCCGGCAATCGAGTTTTTCACTGCATTGCAGACCACACTTGTCAACTCAATGCCGCCCGAGCCGGCAATCGAGTTTTTCACTGCATCGGCCTGGACAAGACCCGTCATCACATTGCCAGAGCCAGCGACCTCAATGTCCAGACCCTTGCAGGTGAGTTGTGCCAGCGTGATATCGCCCGAACCAGACACTTCCAGATTCATATCGTTGACGGCCAAAGCCTTTGGAGCCGTCAATGATCCTGAACCGTCAACCTCGATGCTCTTGACCATAGGTGAGGACACAAACACCCTCAATCCATCAAAGAACTTGCTGGCATCCACCATGTCCTCCTTCATGTCGATGACCAGATCACCATCCTTCACATAGATGGTCATGTTACCGAGTTGGTCTACGGTGCCGTCGACGCGCACCGTAGCGGCCTGACCCTGCTCCAGAATCACATTGAACGGGCCTGCCACGTCGATTACGTCAAAGGCCTCCATCTGGGTCACTTCGTTGACCTGATGAACCTGTGTGGGCGTATTGTTGCTGCGACCAGCCTTGTTGATCAACGACCAGCCATTCTCACCGAGTTTCACATGCAGGCATGACGACATCGTCACCACCACCAGAGCCAACAGGCTCATTACCAATACCTTCTTCATATCTTATCTTTCTTTAATTGTTAATCTCTATACTATAGACGCACAACCACCCCAAAAAGTTTCAAAAAAAACCAATTTTTTTTCTGTTAGTGTCCATTTGCTACTGCTAATGGGTAGTTTTTCGGCTCTAAAACTGTCGGAATGCGCCTCCCGCCGCACCATGCGGAATTTTCTCCCAAAAGTAATGTTTTTGAACCACATTTGGGAAAAAATAAATTTCATAATTTCCCAAAAGTGATGTTTTTGACCCACATTTGGTAAAATATCAACAAAATATTTTGCATGTGAAATATATTTGATTTACCTTTGCCACACAACATAACAAACTATTTATGAATAAATTAATCGGAAGAAAACAAGAAATAGCCGAGTTGAAGCGCTGTTGTGAGTCTAATCGGTCAGAGTTTGTCATCGTCTATGGACGACGTCGCATCGGCAAGACATTCCTGGTGCGCCAATTCACACGTGATAAGTATGCTTTCAGTTATGTTGGAGTGCGAGGGATCACAACACGACAACAACTCGAGATTTTTGCATTGGCATTGCAGCAATATGGCAAGACATCTTTTGCCCCGTCCGTGAATAATTGGATGGAGGCTTTTAGGCACCTACGCCAACTGCTAGAACGGCGCTCGGGCCGCAAAATCGTCTTTATTGATGAAATGCCATGGATGGACAAGGCCAAGAGCGACTTTGTCAATGCTCTGGAAAACTTCTGGAACGGATGGGCGGCAGCACAAGATGACATCTGCCTGATTGCCTGCGGCTCGGCCACATCATGGATGACCGATAAACTCATATACAACACGGGCGGATTGCACAACCGCATCACCTGTCGGATATATCTGCGGCCCTTCACACTTGCCGAGACCGAAGAGTATCTTGAAGCACTGGGATGTCGATGGGACCGTTTCCAGATAGCCCAGTGCTATATGGCCATGGGTGGAGTTCCCTATTACTTGAGTCTTATACGCCCAGGCAACAGCCTCATGCAGAACATAGACCGACTCTACTTCCACAAGAATGCAGAGTTGCGTGAAGAGTTTGGCGAATTATATTTGTCCTTATTCAAGAACGCCAATCAATATATTGATGTGGTAAAAGCACTTTCCAGTAAACGCCAGGGCATGACACGACAGGAAATCAGCAAGCAGTTGAATATCACTGGCAGTGGATTGACCCGCACCCTCAACCATCTCGAGCGGTGCGACTTCATCCTGGGATACTCTTCATTTGGTTCCAAAAAAAAGAATGTCATCTATCGGCTTACTGACTTCTATACTTTATTCTATCTTCAATTTGTCGCAAATGACCGTAGCCAGGATGAGCATTGGTGGGAGCATAACATGAATTCCCCGCAAGTGAGGGCGTGGCAAGGATTTAGCTTTGAACTGCTGTGCATGCTACACCTACCACAGATCAAACAAAGCCTCAGTATTGGCGGTATCGCCACTGCCACCAGTTCATGGCGCAGCAATAATGCAGAGCACCATTACCAGATTGATATGGTCATTGACCGAGCCGACCGCATCATCAATCTGTGTGAAATGAAGTTTTCAGTTAATCGGTACATGATTGATAGGGACTATGAGATGCTGTTGCGTGACCGCATGGCATGGTTCATAGCCGAAACCAAGACCCGGAAGGCTCCCGTGATCACGATGATTACCACCTATGGGATTTTGCCCAACAAACACTCAGGAATTGTGCAAAACGAGGTCACTCTCGATGACCTGTTTAACTGACGTAAAGTTTTTCATCATTTCCCAAAAGTGATGTTTTTGACCCACATTTGGGAAATTATAACATAATGGGACACCCATTGACGAAGGGTGGGCACCTTCCCCTGTTGCGGGAGCGCCCACCCTTGCGGTTAGAATGATGTTCTAGTTAAGAACTTGCAATTTGATTACGGCATGGTCAGAGTATCAACGAAGGTACCGAAACCACCAACGCCGGGAACATAGTGATACAGGATGAAGGTGATCTTCTTGGTAGCAGGATCATAGGTACCTGCATAACCGTCGGCAGTATCATTAGCATCACCTACCAGCCATACATCACCGTAATCAGAATGATACCACGAGGGCTGACCAGGAACGGTCACAGTGTTGTCAGCATTGATGGTGAACTGAATGTCATAACCTTCCTGGAACAAGCCGATCAAGCGGTAGATGTTAGAACCCTTGGCATGGGAGACAGGAACATCAAATTCCTCTTCCCACCAGTCAGGTGAACTGTAGAAACCGTTGCCCAGTTCTTCCCAGTCAAAGTCGCACATCACGCTGACCTGGGTCGAAGTGATCTGCTCACCAAACTCGGTGTTGGCAGTAGCAACAGCGTCGTTAGACAGACTCAGCGTGCACTTGTAGGTCTGACCAGGTCCCATATTGGCAAAGTCAACATTGACATAAGCCATACCCTCGCCAGCGGCAAAGGTCACTTGCTGATCCTTGAGGGTTACGCCCTCAGAGGCATCAGAGATAGTAACTGTGTAAGATGCACTTCCATCGGTGATAGCACGGCCCACAGCCACGGGAACAGTAATGCTGTTAGCCTTAGTCAGTGTGCTCTGCTCAGCAGTAATGAACGAGACATTGGCTACAGTGGGCTCATAGATGGCACCCTTGTTCTCAGTATCGCAACTGGTAAAAGCAGCAGCGATGAGAGCCAAGCCTAAAATATATTTACCTAATTTCATAATAATCAATTAGTTAATTGTGTTTAACATTCTTTACTCGGGATAGTCACCAACGGGGTTCTGATCCTTGTTAATGTCCATGTTCTCATTGCCGTCAAACTCGGCCTGAGGAATGGTCAGTACCCACAGGTAGCTGGCGGGATCCTTCATAGCTTTCTGGTGGGTAGGCAGCAGCAGACCATCGGGCCAACCATACTCGCTGGGACGCACGAAGCCCTGGTGCAGACGACGGATAGTGTAGATACGGCCATCCTCGCCCCACAGCTCCAGACGACGCTGGATCAGGATCTCCTCGCGCAGCGAACCGGTCTCATCGGTAGTCAAATTACCCAGTGCGGTACCAGTCTTGTTGGTGCTGTAATTGGGATCACGCTTGCTCATCAAAGCCATCAGGTACTCCTTGGCCAGAGCGTCATTACCACTCATACAAGCGGCCTCGGCAGCATTGAGGTACATCTCCTCAACGCGCATCCAGATGTAGTCGGCTTCCCAGGTCTGGGAGTTGGAGAACTCAAACTTCTTCTGCAGGTAGCCTTTGGCAGGATTCCACCAAGCACGACGTGCATCGGTGCTACGCATCTTGCCATACAGCCAGCTTGAGATTTCCTTGGGAGCACGCTCGCCATAGGGGGCGGTGCCACTCATGTGGGTCATCAACGAAGCATACATACCAGCCTGATCGCTGACGATCTGAGCACCCCACATCACGTTACCCTGGCCAACAGAGTTGATGAAGTTAGCCTTGTTGGGAGCAAATGCGCTGGCATCAACAGTCTGAATGCTCTTGCCACTGGCGGCGATAGCCTTCTGGGCAGCGTCCAGGGCCTCACCCCACTTCTCCTCGACGAGGGCGATGCGGGACTTCAGACCCAGAGCCACAGCATAGCTGATGTGGCTGGGATGACGCTGAGCAGGGCTCTTGGCCAGCAACTCAATAGCCTTGTTGATGTCATTGTCGATCTGCTCATACACCTGAGCCACGGTCGAGCGGGGCTGACCGGTGGTGGTGGTCATAGTGGGCTCATTGTAGATGGGCACACAAGGATCGTTGCTGAAGTTGTAGTTGCGTGCAAAGGTTTGTGCCAACATGAAGTAGCTGTAGGCACGGATGGCATAAGCCTGACCGATTACGTAGCCAACATCCTCGCTGGAGCCTTCCATGGTCTCCTCGGCAGCGATGATATAGTTAGCGTTAGCAATCCAGGTGTAGTAGGCCATCCACAGGTCATAGCTGCGCCATGAGCTGCTGGTGAAACGGCCCTTTACATTATAGGCAGCGTCGAACCAGAACCAGCCTGAACCCTGGGCACCCATGATGAAGTCGTCACCCATGACCTCGCCCATCAGGTTATAGGCGCTGATACCGAAGCACTGGTGCGTATTGCCAGTGGTGGACCAGCCAGCAGTGTACATCGAGCGGTAGATACCGTTCAGGGGGATGAGGGCCTTGGTGGCGTCGCTCATGAAGGTTGAACCCGACATCTTGTCGGTGGGCTCGGTCTCCAGCAAGTCGCTAGAGCATGACGAGAGGCAGAGCACGCCAAACATCCCAATAAACAAATATTTAAATATCTTTTTCATGTTTGTATCTTGTTTTAGTTGTAAGTTGTAAGTTTTAAGTTTTAAGTACAGTTAGTATCGCCTGAAATTGAATAGTCAATAAGGTAATATTACTTAAAACTAAAAACTTAAAACTAAAAACTGATTAATCTTACTTAACAATGATTTCGCAAATGGAAACACGGTTCCAGCTCAATTCGTCAAACATGTTGCTGATACCCTGGCCAGCGGCGTTGATGCGGTTGGCAGCGATACCATACTTCTTGACGAGCATATCCTTCACGCTGGCGGCACGGCCGTTAGCGAGCTTGATGTTCACCTCTTCCTTGCCCTCGGGCGAAGCATAACCCTTGATAACGCAGGTTGCCTCGGGATGGCTCTTCAGATAAGCAGCCACGCGCTCAACGTTGGCACGCTGGTCGGCAGTGATTGCGGTACCACTCTTGGGGAAGTGAACCAGGATGTTCATGTACTGCTTGCTGTTGTCAACCACCTTGGGAGCGGCGTTCTTGGCAGCGTTCAGGTCGTTCTTGCACTGGGCCAGAGCCTTGTTAGCGGCATTCAGGTCGTTCTGCAGCTGAGCCAGACGGCTGTTGGCGTCGGCAGCGGCACCCTGAGCGTCAGCGAGCTGAGCGCGCAGGTCGTTGATCTGACTATTCAAGGCGTTAACGTTGACGGCGGGAGCAGCGGTAGCATAGCTCTTACCGAAGTTCAGCTCGATACCCACGGTGTAGGTCTTGTTGGGGCTGTATTCATAATCGGTACCACCACTGAAGTTGTACTGGGGATCCATACCATCGAGGTGGGTGAAGAGAGCCAGGTTGTCGACCGAACCGAAGATACGGGCACCGGTCATACCCAGCTTGCTGATCCAGTTGTTGGGCAGAGCCCATGCCAAAGTGATGTTCTTGATAGCGAAGTAGCTAGCATCGATCAGGAAGCGGTCGTTGGTAGCAATCGACTCAGAGATGGTCGAGCGAGGAACGTCGGTTACGTCACCGGGCTTCTGCCAACGGCGCATGGCGTTCTTGTTCCAGGTCGAGCTCAGGTACCACAGGTTCATGTCGCTGGCATACAGGCTGTCATAAACCTTGCCACCCAGCGAGTAGGTAGTCAGCACACTCAGGGTCAGACCCTTCCAGGTGAAGTCGGTACCCAGCGAACCGAAGATGTCAGCCTGACGGCTGCCCAGGTAGTACTTGCAGGTGTTAGCAACCGAGTAGCTATCGGTGATATACTCAGTGCCAGGAACCATGTTGCCGTCGTCGTCCTTCTCATATGCCCAGTACAGTGAATGACCGTTCGAGGGGTCAACACCGGCACTCTTAGCCATATAATAGGTGTAGATGGGCATACCTTCCTTGATCACGCGAACACCGCTGATCAGCTCGGGAGCCTCCTTAGTCAGCTTGATGACTTTGTTCTTGTTGTGGGTAGCCATTGCAGTGATGTTCCACTCAAAGTCGGCAGTGCGAACGGGGGTGATGCGCAGTGAAGCCTCAACACCACGGTTGCGCATGTCGCCCACGTTGTCCATGAAGCCGGTGAAACCGGTCGACAATGCCATGGGACGGTTAAGCAGCATGTTCTTGGTCAGACGGTTGTAGAAGTCAACGTTCAACTGCAAGCGGTGGTTGAACAGGATAGCGTCGAAGCCAGCGTTGAAGTTCTGGCTCTTCTCCCAAGATACGTTCTGGTTCTCGAGCGAAGAGATCAGCGCACCGATGTTGGTAGCGTTGCTGTAGCTCAGGTCGTACAGTGACTGCCATGCATAGTAAGTGGTCAACATATCGTTACCCTGCTCACCATAGCTGGCCTTTACCGACAGGTTGTTGATCCAGCCCACGTTCTGCATGAACTTCTCACCAGATACACGCCAGTTGGCACCAACGCTCCAGAAGGTACCCTTATTGTGATCGGGGTGGAAACGCGATGAAGCATCTTGACGGAGCGAAGCGCTCAAGAAGTAACGGCCACCATAGTTGTAGTTGATACGGCCGAAGTAAGAGTCGATGCGGTAATTGTCGGTATAAGAGTCAGCCTCGAGCAGTGTGGTTGCGGGACGCAACTCAAAGATGCCGTCAACCAGGTTGGTCTTGCCAGCCAGCAGGTAGCTGTACTGGTAAGCATACCACTCGTGACCCAGCAACAGGCCGATGGTGTGATCACCGAAGGAGCGGTCCCAAGTCAGCAACTGGTTGAAGGTGTAACTCTGAGTGCGGCTATTGGTTTTCTCCAGCAGACCACCGGCGTTAGCCTGGTTACCGTGCTGCGAGTTCATGTAGCGCATGTAGTTGCGGTTCACATAGTCCATGCTGAAGTTCACAGCCAGCTTCAAGCCCTGACGCCAGCCGTACTTGGCCAGGTCGCTACCCAGCACCAGACCGGTGCGCAGGCCAGCAACGTCACGCTTGGTGTCGGCCTTATCGAGCATCAGCATACCCAGCGACGAGAAGTCGCTCAACGAACCGGGACGGGTACCATTGGGAGTTGCCTCACCCCAGTCATACTGGATGTTACCATCGCTGTCATACACGGTGTTACCGTTGATGTCCTTCAAGTAAACAGGCAGCAGCGGGTTGATGAACTGTGCGGTGTACCAGGGGTTAGAAGTGCTGGTACCGTCATAGTCGCTGAAGTTGCTTACCGAGTGGGCCAACGAAGCGTTGATGTTAGCACCCAACCAGTCAGTGATCTGGCTCGTGATGTTGGCACGGCCGGTGTAACGCTCATAGTTGGTGGTCTTCAGGATACCGTCCTCATTCAGGTAACCCAACGACATCATGTACTGTGCGTGCTCGCTACCGCCGGTCACCTGCAACTGATGCTCATGACGGAAGGCGTTGTTGCGGATAACGCTGTCATACCAGTCCTCGTCCCAGGCACTCTTGGCATCCTCGCGAACGTAACCAGTAGCGGGGTCAATCAACTGATCCCAGCTGTAATTCTTGAAGGGGTTGTACTGCTCGCCACCCAGCTGACCGCTCAGGCCAGCACGGGCGATGGCCTCGGCATCACTCCAGCTATTACCATTGTCAATAGCCTGGTTGCGCAGAGCCTCATACACGAGCTGAACATACTCCTTCTGGTCAACATGCTGGTAGCGCTTGGTGGCACGCGATGACCAACCGAAGGTCGAACGCCACATCACATTGCTGCGGCCTTCAACACCCTTCTTGGTAGTGATCATCACAACACCGTTGGCACCACGGGCACCATACAGAGCGGCAGCACTTGCATCCTTCAAGACAGTCATCGACTCGATGTCCGAGGGAGCGATTGAACTCAGGTTGCCGTCAAAGGGTGCACCATCAACTACGTACAGCGGGGTGCTGTATGCGTTGATCGAACCGTAACCACGAATCTGGATGCTGGGCGACGAACCGGGCTGGCCCGATGCGCTGGTAACCTGCAGACCGGCTACGTTACCCTCGAGGGCCTTGGTAGCGTCGGTCACAGGACGCAACTCCAGTTTCTTGTTGGATACAGCCTCGGCCGAACCGGTGTAGGAGGTCTTCTTGGCAGTACCATAGGCAACTACCATCACCTCGTCCAGAGCGGTGCCGTTGTCACTCAACGTGATGGCCATGTTAGGCTGAACGGGAAGTTCTTGGGTCTTGTAACCCACATACGAAACCTTGAGGGTCTTCACATTATAAGGAAGATTCAGCGAGAATTCACCGTTCACGTCGGTGGCTGCGCCGTTTCCTCCGCCAATGGGTTGTACCGTAGCACCAATCAGCGGCTCGCCGTTGGCATCGGTAACCTGTCCCCTCACTACTTGTTGGGCACTCATGCCCAGTGAGATAGCGCAAATGGCTATCAGCAGCAGAAATAGCTTCTTCATAAAATAGTGATGTTTATTAAATTAATACAATAGTAAAATGTGTTTCAAAAATATCAGTTTCATGTAAGGTCTCGATGGTGCTTTTCAATAGCGCCGCTATCGATTTTTACATGTATGCAAAACTAGTCAAAAAATGTGAAATGGGCAAAATAAATGGAAGATTTTAACTAAGTGCACTTATTTTCTGACGTTTTGTTCATTTTAAAAATATTTTGCAAAAAAATGAGCAAATAATAACAAAAAATATTATAATCAACTAATAATAAGGAAATTAAATAAAAAAAAACTGAGATATTTTAGAAAAGTTATATTCAAATAATAGTGTTAAAAAAAACACCTTTTAACATTCCAATTTTAACTATTTTGGAAGCCAAAATTTACAATTTGTCCTATTATTTCTCACGATTACTAATAATCTACCGCTTGTTAATAACTTTTGTTCTATTTAATCATCATGGCTTCAGCAACTGGTAGATGTGCCACATCACGATGGCCGCACAGCATGAGATGTTGAGCGAGTGCTTAGTGCCATGTTGGGGAATCTCCACACATTGGTCACTCATGTCAACCACCTCCTGACTGACGCCCTTCACCTCATTGCCCATCACGATAGCAACACGAGTGCCTGGGTCCAGCGCAAATTGATCCAGGCTCACACTGTCATGCACCTGCTCGATCGAACAAATCATGTAGCCCTCGCCCTTGAGTTGCTCTATAGCCTCGACTGTGGTAGCATAGTACTGCCAATCGACCGACTCCTCAGCACCCAGAGCCGTCTTGTGAATCTCGGGTTTGGGAGGCCGAGGTGTGATGCCACACAGCATGATGCGCTCGATCAGAAAAGCATCGGCTGTGCGAAACACCGATCCCACGTTCATCTCGCTGCGCACATTGTCAAGCACCACCGTCACAGGCAGTTTGCTCACATGCCTGTATTGCTCCACATCCACACGATGCAGTTCCAGCATCGACTTCTTTCTCGCCATGATTAATATATTAATGTAGTAGTTATTTCCAACAAATTCCAGCACAAAGGTACAAAACATTTTACAATCCAGCCTGTCCGGTTCACTTTGCTGTCAACAACCTTGTCAATAGTTGTTGATAATTCTTCAACAAAAATCAATAAAAAACTCTTGACAAATCCAATTCGATTCTGCTTATCATTGTTTCCCTAGAATTCAAAAAAACTTAGCCATAATTTTTTATTGCCTTTTAAACATGGTTTTCATCAACTTTTGATGGGTAATCCCGCAATTATTTATTAACTTTGCAGGTTGTTTACACCTTGTTAATAAACTATCTTAACCACTATGACTCAGTCATTAGGCTTGTCGATAAACTATCGATAACTTAGATTGGATGATGATTAGTGACCAGATGGCAGAATGGCTGTAAAAGTTTTCAACACTATTAACAGGCATAATTATTGTAGTTAAATTTAGATTTTTAAAAAATTAAAAAACAAAATATATAATATAATGAATGTAGAAAAAGGCTATGTCGATGAACCCATCCAGGATGGTATCGACCTCAGAGAAGAAATCCTGCGACTGAAGCGCGAGCGCAATGCAGTCATCATGGCTCATTACTATCAGCGCGAGGAAATACAGCAGTTGGCCGACCACATCGGCGACAGCCTGGCTCTGGCGCAGTTGGCGGCCAAGACCGATGCGCCGGTGATCGTGCTGTGTGGTGTGCACTTTATGGGTGAGACGGCCAAAATCCTGTGTCCTGACAAGACGGTGATCGTACCTGACTTGAGCGCTGGCTGCTCGCTGGCCGACAGTTGTCCGGCCGACGAGTTTGAGCGCTTTGTCAACGCCCATCCGGGCCACACGGTCATCAGTTATGTCAACACCAGTGCCGCGGTCAAGGCCGTGACCGATGTGGTGGTGACTTCGTCCAATGCCAAGGAGATCGTGGGCAGCCTGCCTAAGGATGAGAAAATCATCTTTGGCCCTGACCGTAACCTGGGTAATTACATCAACAGCATCACGGGTCGCAACATGATCTTGTGGGATGGTGCCTGCCATGTGCACGAGAAATTCAGCGTAGAGAAACTCGTCGACCTCAAGCGCCAGTATCCTGATGCCAAGGTGCTCGTGCATCCCGAGTGTCCCAAGCCCGTGCGCATCCTGGCCGACAAGGTGGGCTCGACCCAAGCCTTGCTCAACTATGCTGTCGACAGCGAGAGCAAGCAGTTTATCGTGTGCACCGAGAGCGGCATCCTCATCGAGATGCAGCGTCGCTGTCCCGACAAGACCTTTATCCCGGCGCCTCCCGAGGATGGAACATGCGCTTGTAACGAGTGCGAGTACATGAAGTTGATCACTCTTGAGAAATTATACAATTCGCTCAAGTACATGGCGCCCGAGATCACGGTCGATCCCGAGATAGCGAAGCGTGCTGTCAAGCCCATCCAGCGCATGCTCGACATCTCGCGTGACCTGGGCATCATCAAGTAGAGAGTATAATTATAATATAATGTACATAACCACCATCAGCAGTCATTCAAGGTATATATGAAAAAAATCAGTATTCTATCATTATTAATTATATTTAATGTATTTAGCATTATGGCACAGAATGTATATGACTTCACAGTGAAGGATCGTCGTGGCAACGACGTGTCGTTAACCGAGTATAAGGGTAAAGTGCTGCTCATTGTCAACACGGCTACCCGTTGCGGATTCACACCGCAATATGAGGAACTGGAGGCTTTATATAAGAATTATAAGGATCAGGGTCTGGAAATTCTCGATTTCCCCTGCAACCAGTTTGGTGAGCAGGCTCCCGGCACCGAGGAGGAAATCCATCAGTTCTGCACGCTCAACTTCGGCACCGAATTTCCCCAGTTCAAGAAGATCGAGGTCAACGGCGAGAACGAGTCACCGCTCTATACCTACCTGAAGTCACAGCGCGGTTTCAAGGGTTTTGACAAGGGTCACAAGATTGGTGCCCTGCTCGACGAGATGCTCTCCAAGGCTGATCCCGACTATGCCACCAAGTCAGACATCAAGTGGAACTTCACCAAATTTCTGGTCGACCGTGATGGTAACGTGGTAGAGCGTTATGAGCCCACCACCGAGTGCAAGGTGATTGAGGAAGACATCAAGAAACTCTTATAAAATAACCGACACCAACAACTAAATACTAACAACTAACAACTATACCACCTATTAATGGACTATAATTATAAAGAGATAGAGCAGAAGTGGCAGCAATACTGGCGCGATCATCACACCTATAAGTGTGACATTGATTCCAAGCGCCCAAAATTCTATGTGCTCGACATGTTTCCTTATCCTTCGGGAGCAGGACTGCACGTGGGACATCCTCTGGGATACATCGCTAGTGACATTTATGCCCGTTACAAGAGATTGAAGGGCTTCAACGTGTTGCATCCCATGGGCTATGACGCTTATGGACTGCCTGCCGAGCAATATGCCATTCAGACCGGTCAGCATCCTGAAATCACCACCAACGAGAACATCGCCCGCTATCGCGAGCAACTCGATAAGATTGGTTTCTGCTATGACTGGGACCGTGAGGTGCGCACCTGTGATCCCAAGTATTACAAGTGGACACAGTGGGCTTTCCTGAAGATGTTCAACAGTTATTACGACACCCACCTGGATAAGGCTCGTCCCATCGACGAACTGGTGGCACACTTTGAGAAGCATGGTACACAAGGCTGCAATGCCCACACCAGCAGCACCGACGAGTTTACCGCCGACCAGTGGAATGCCATGACTCAGGTGGAACGTAACGATGTGCTCATGAATTACCGCATCGCCTATCTGGGCAACACCATGGTCAACTGGTGTCCCAAGTTGGGCACTGTGCTGGCCAACGACGAGGTGAGCGAGGGTGTGTCGGTGCGTGGCGGATATCCTGTCGAGCAGAAGATGATGAGACAGTGGTGCCTGCGTGTGTCGGCCTATGCCGGACGTCTCTTGCGTGATTTGGACACCATCGAGTGGACCGAGTCTATCAAGGAGACTCAGCGCAACTGGATCGGCTACAGCGAGGGTGCCGAGATGACTTTCCCTATCGCTGACAGCGACAAGAGCCTGCTGATTTTCACCACCAGGGCAGACACCATCTTTGGCGTGACCTTTATGGTACTGGCTCCCGAGAGCATCTATGTTGATGATGTGGTAACGGCCGACCAGCGTGCTGCTGTCTATGCCTATCTCGACGAGGTGAAGCACAAGACCGAGCGCGAGCGCATGATCGAGAAGAAGGTGAGCGGCGTGTTTACGGGTAGTTATGCCGTTAATCCCATCACAGGTAACAATATACCTATATATATTAGTGACTATGTGCTGGCGGGTTACGGCACGGGAGCCATCATGGCAGTGCCTGCTCACGACAGCCGTGACTATGCCTTTGCACGACACTTCGACCTGCCCATCATTCCGCTTATCGAAGGTGCCGACGTGAGTGAGGAGAGTTTTGATGCCAAAGAGGGCATCATGACCAATTCGTCCAACGAGCGCCTGCAACTCAATGGCCTTCAGGTCAAGGAAGCCATTGCCAAGACCAAGCAGTATATCGAGGAGTCTGGCATTGGCCATGTCAAGGTCAACTATCGCCTGAGAGATGCCATCTTCAGTCGTCAGCGCTACTGGGGTGAGCCGTTCCCCATCTATTATGATGAGAACAATCAGCCACAGCCCCTCGACGAGAAATACCTGCCGCTGCAGTTGCCCGAGGTGGATAAGTTCCTGCCCACCGAGACCGGGGAGCCCCCTCTGGGCCGTGCCAAGAACTGGGTCACTGCCGATGGTTATCCGCTGGAGTTGAACACCATGCCCGGATTCGCTGGTTCGTCGGCCTATTATCTGCGCTATATGGATCCGCACAACGACGAGGCGCTTGTCTCACATGAGGCCGATGATTATTGGCGTCAAGTCGACCTCTATGTGGGTGGTACCGAACACGCTACGGGTCACTTGATTTACAGCCGCTTCTGGAACAAGTTCCTCTATGACTACGGTTATGTGTGCGAGGCGGAACCTTTCCGCAAACTGGTCAACCAAGGCATGATCCAGGGCCGCAGCAACTTTGTGTACCGCATCAAGGACACCAACAAGTTTGTCTCGCTCAATCTCAAGGACCAGTATGATGTGACTCCCATTCATGTCGACGTCAACATCGTTCATGCCGATGCGCTCGATATAGAGAAGTTCCGCAACTGGCGTCCCGAGTTCAAAGATGCCGAGTTCATTCTTGAGAATGGCAAGTACATCTGTGGCTGGGCCATTGAGAAGATGTCCAAGTCGATGTTCAATGTGGTCAATCCCGACGATATCGTCGACCGATATGGTGCCGACACGTTGCGCCTGTATGAGATGTTCCTGGGTCCTGTCGAGGCCAGCAAGCCTTGGGACACCAATGGCATCGACGGCGTGAACCGTTTCCTCAAGCGCCTGTGGGCACTCTTCTACAAGGGTGACAACATGCAGTTGACCGATGAGAAGCCGAGTGCCGAAGCCCTCAAGTCGCTGCACAAACTCATCAAGAAGGTGAGCGGCGACATCGAGACGTTCAGTTACAACACGTCGGTGGCCGCGTTTATGATCTGCGTCAATGAATTGACGAGCATGAAGTGCCGTGCACGCGAGATTTATGAGCCGCTGGTTGTGCTGCTGGCGCCCTTCGCACCACACATTGCCGAGGAACTGTGGCATGTGCTCGGTCACGATACCACCGTGTGTGACGCCCAGTGGCCCACCTGGAATGAGGAGTATCTCAAGGAGTCGACCGTGAAGTATACCGTCCTGTTCAATGGCAAACCCCGTTACAACATCGAGGTGCCCGCCGGAACCGCTCAAGACGAGGTGCAACGCATAGCCCTGGCCGATGAAGGTGCGGCCCGTTGGCTCGACGGCAAGCAGCCCAAGAAGGTCATCGTCGTTCCTAACAAGATTGTAAACGTTGTAGTATAATACTGGAAAACAACTTAAACAACTTGAACAACAACAATGCCTTGTCGATAAATTGTTGTTTGAGTTGTTTAAGTTGTCTTTATTTTATTCAGGCAAATGGAGAAAATCGTTTTTGCGACTAACAATGCCCACAAGTTACAGGAATTAAGGCAGATGCTGGGCGACCGCTATGAAATACTCGGACTGGTCGACGTGGGCTGCCACGAGGATATTCCCGAAACAGCCGACACCATCGAAGGCAATGCCCGTATGAAGGCCGAATTTGTCAAGCAGCATTACGGTTATGATTGCTTCAGCGACGATACGGGTCTGGAAATTGACGCGCTCAATGGCGAGCCTGGCATCTACTCGGCACGCTATGCAGGCCCTGGCCATGACAGCGAGGCCAACATCGACAAGGTGCTTGCCAATCTGCAGGGTGTGACCGACAGGACGGCTCGTTTCCGTACCGCTATCGTGCTGTTGCAGGGCGACGAGGAGCATCTGTTCGAGGGTCAGGTCGAGGGCATGATCCTCACCGAGCGCCATGGCACAGGAGGCTTCGGCTACGACAGCATTTTCCAGCCGGTCGAGGGTGATGGCAGCACCTTTGCCCAGATGTCGCCCCAAGATAAGAACCGCATCAGCCACCGTGGCCGTGCGGTAGAGCGATTGGTCGAATTTCTTAAGAATCAGGATAAAAACTGAAAATAATAAATCGGAACAGAAGAGTGGATGCTTTTGCATTATATCGTTTGCCCCATGCCGACCATTGCAGCATGGTGTGTCAAGACGGCTGTCCAGCCACATTATCGTCGGTAGAAGCGATTGGCAGCGAGCCGGGCTTTGTGATTGCGCCATTCACCGTCACTGATGATTCACCCATCGTGATGCTGCGTCCTGATCAGGTGTGTGTCTGTACCCTCGATGAGGTGGCTGCCATCGATCATCTGCCATGGTATCTTGATGGTGCGGGACTATCCGGCAGGCCAGCGTCGAGAGATGCTTATCACCAGGTTTTTGGCCGGTTTCATCGGGTTTTTTCGGAATCCGGTATCCAAAAGTTGGTCTTGGCTCGCTGTGCCGATGTCGAGCATCATGGCACCACTCATCCCGTCACCTTGTTTGTGCAGGCTTGCAAGGCCTATCCTGAGGCTTTTGTCACGTTGTTTTCCGCACCGCAATGCGGCACATGGCTTGTGGCAACCCCCGAGGTGCTTCTCTCGTGCCATGCAGGCCGGTATCACACGATGGCTCTGGCTGGCACCATGCGGGCTACAGGATCCGCGCCGCAATGGAGCGACAAGAACCTGCATGAGCAGCAGTATGTGGCGCAGTACATCGAGTCATGCTTGGCAAGGTATAGCGACGATATACAGGCCGATGGACCCTACACCACGCGGGCTGGCATCCTGGAACATCTGCGTACAGATTTTGCCTTTACACTCACTGGCGATACCCAAATCGGCGCTGTGCTTCACGCCTTGCATCCCACACCTGCCGTGTGTGGTGTGCCCAAGCGCGAGGCACATCAGTTTATCCTTGACAATGAGGATCTTGACCGCAGTTATTACAGTGGTTTCTCGGGTCCTGTCAACCTCGATGGCGACACTGCCATGTTTGTCTCGTTGCGCTGCATGCGCATCTTGGACAATCGTTATCGCCTGTTTGCCGGTGGAGGAATCCTGCCGCAGAGTGTCGAACAGATGGAGTGGGACGAGACAGCGGCCAAGATGCACGCTATGTTGTCCCTTATAGATTGCACCATATCATGAGTTATAGCGACAAGGAAAATATCAACATCCTGTGTGCGGTGATGGTGGGCCACGGCCTGAAGCATGCGGTGGTGTGCCCGGGCTCGCGCAACGCGCCCATCGTCCACAATCTCAACGAGCATCCGCTGATCAAGTGCTATCCCGTCACCGACGAGCGTAGTGCGGGCTTTTTTGCACTGGGCATAGCCGAGCAGTTGCAGGAGCCTGTCGCAGTGGTCGTTACTTCAGGCACGGCGCTGCTCAATCTGGCGCCCGCTGTAGCCGAGGCACGGCACCGTCATCTGCCGCTTGTGGTCATCAGTGCCGACCGTCCGATGGGCCATATCGGCCAGCAGATGGGCCAGACCATCGATCAGCCAGGTGCCTTGTCACGGTTTGCGCTGCTGGATGTTAACCTGGTGGAGCCCCACGATGATCTCACCCGCTGGCACTGCAACCGGCTGGCCAACGAGGCGCTGCTGGCTGCACGCCGTGGCGGACCGGTGCACATCAATGTCCCCTATGACGAGCCCTTATTTAACTTCACAGTGCCTGCGTTGCCTGTGGAGCGTATCATCACTGCAATGGCCGTTTCGATCGATGAAATGGCACTTTTTGAGGCTCTGAAGCCCATAAAATCGGCCCAAAAACCGATGTTGGTTATCGGCCAGATGTCTCCAGGCTTGGTCACTCCTAAAATTATGAACTGCCTGGTGCCCCACTTGGCTGTGCTTGTCGAGTCATTGGGTTCAGATGTCGGCGGCAATGCGTTTGACGAGTTACTGCCTCTGGTAGAGCAGAATCCCGATTTTGCGCCCGATGTTGTCATCTACATGGGCGGCACGCTCGTGAGCAAGCGCGTCAAGGCCTATCTGCGCCGCTTGACGGATGTGCCTATGATTCAGATCAGCGCCCATGGTGAGGTGCACGATACCTTCGGCCACTTGACGCAAGTCATCCATTGTGCTCCTGCTGCGGCTTTACAAGTGTTGGAAAAACTGTTTGGCATGGCCATGGCCAAGGGCGATCCTTTTGCCAGGCTGTGGTGTGAGCATCTGGATCAGATTGTCTGGCATTTCGACTTTCTGCGACCCGATTTCTCCCAGATGCTGGCTGTGAAGTTGGCTTTGCAGTCTCTCAGGGAACTCGATGAGCCTGTTACACTGCATTTCGCCAACAGTCAACCCGTGCGTCTGGCCAATTTGTTTGCCCGGCAGCACGTGCGTTGTAACCGAGGGGTTAACGGTATCGAGGGCTCAACCTCGGCCGCTGCAGGCTGTGCCGCAGTGACTGATGAGCGCGTGCTGTGTGTGACGGGCGACTTGAGTTTCTTCTATGACCAGAATGCTCTGTGGAACAGCAACCTGCGTGGCAACTTGCGCATCCTCTTGCTCAACAACGGCGGTGGAGGCATATTCTCCCAACTGCCTGGACTGGAGGCATCACCCGCCCGCGACGCGATGATAGCGGCTGGCCACTCGACCCACGCGCGAGGCTGCTGTGAGCAGCACGGTGTGGAGTATCGTGCGGCCTATGGCAGTGAAGACCTGTATAGCGGCATCACCTGGCTGGTGCAGGATAGCAGCGACCGCCCGCGCCTGCTCGAAGTGGTTACCGATGCGGCCCGTGACCGCAGCGTATGGCAGCAAGCCGTCGAGTCATTGCATCACAAATTGAATCACCTGCAAGTCTAACGACTAAAACAAAATATAATATACTGATAGATATATGGCAACAAGAGAATGGAAGAAGATTGAGGGATTTGACTTCAAGGAAATCCTGTTTGAGCAATATGACCGCATCGCCAAGATTACCATCAACCGCGAGCGATACCGCAATGCCTTCACACCGTTGACGACGCTGGAGATGTCCCAGGCCTTCAACCACTGCCGTGAGGCTTCCGACATACGCGTGGTGCTGCTCACCGGAGCGGGCGACAAGGCCTTCTGCGCCGGTGGCGACATGCACGTCAAGGGACGCGGCGGCTATGTCGACAGCGAGGGTGTGCCCCGCTTGAGCGTGCTCGATGTGCAGATGCAGATACGCCGTCTGCCCAAGCCCGTTATCGCGATGGTCAATGGCTATGCCATCGGTGGCGGACACGTGCTGCACGTGGTGTGTGACCTGACGATTGCCAGCGAAAATGCCATCTTTGGCCAGACGGGTCCCAAGGTAGGCTCGTTTGATGCGGGCTTCGGCTCGTCCTATCTGGCACGCATCGTTGGGCAGAAAAAGGCTCGCGAGATCTGGTTCCTGTGCCGACAGTACACCGCCCGCGAGGCTGAGCAGATGGGCATGGTCAACAAGGTGGTGCCTCTGGAACGCCTCGAGGACGAGTGCGTCGAGTGGGCACAGACCATGATGGAACGTTCACCACTGGCTCTGCGCATGATCAAGATGGGCCTCAATGCCGAACTTGATGGCCAGGCAGGCATCCAGCAACTGGCTGGCGACTGCACCATGCTCTACTATTGCATGGACGAGGCGCAAGAGGGTGGCAAGGCTTTCCTTGAGAAGCGCAAACCCGATTTCGACCAGTATCCCTATCTGCCCTGATGAGCCGTTATCACATCGATATCGCCACTCGGGTGTTCCACTTCAAGGAGCCGGCGGGCACCTCACGCGGCGTGTACCGTACGCGCACGAGCCGTTTTGTCCATATCACCAGCGACGATCTGCCTGGTGTGGTCGGAGTGGGGGAGTGCGCGCCTCTGCCTCGACTCAGTTGTGACGACCTGCCTGATTACGACGAGGTGTTACGGCGCCATTGCGACGACGTGTGTGCCCACGGTGACATCGATGCCGAGGCTTTGCGGCATTATCCGTCGATGCTCTTTGGCTTGGAGATGGCTTGGCGGCAACTGCACCTTGGAGGCAGCACTGCGCTGTCGGGCACGCCGTTTTCCCGTGGCGAGGAGGGCATTCCCATCAACGGCCTGGTGTGGATGGGTGATTTTGAAACGATGTCGCGGCGCCTGGAGCAGAAGTTAGACCAGGGGTTTGGCTGTGTGAAAATCAAGATCGGAGCCATCGATTTTGCCGATGAAATGGCACTGATCCGCCGTCTGCGCGACCGATACGGCAGTGACCGCATCGAGTTGAGGGTGGATGCCAATGGCGCTTTCTCGCCCAGCGAGGCTCTTGACAGACTCCGCCAGTTGTCGCTCAACGACATCCACTCCATTGAGCAGCCCATCATGGCGGGGCAGTGGCAGCAGATGGCACGGCTGTGCCAGTGCTCTCCCTTGCCCATCGCCCTCGACGAGGAACTGATCGGCGTGAACACGCTGGAGCGCAAGCGCGACCTGCTCGACACCATCCGGCCGCAATACATCATCCTCAAGCCATCGTTGCATGGTGGCATGGCAGGGTGCCGCGAGTGGATATCGCTTGCTAACGAGCGGGGTATCGGCTCTTGGATTACCAGTGCCCTCGAGAGCAATGTGGGCCTCAATGCTATAGCCCATTTTGCAGCCGAGGTTTATGGCCCGTCCATCACCATGCCGCAGGGGCTGGGGACAGGCCAGTTGTTTACCGACAACATCGATATGCCCATCACCATCCGTGGTGACAAACTCTGGTATCTGCCATGACGGTCGAGGAATTTATTGAGCAATGGCATGATCAGGACAGCACCATCCAGGTGCGCACAAGTGGGTCGACAGGCACTCCTAAGGTCATGCGGGTCGATAAGTGCCGCATGCTGGCCAGTGCGCAAGCCACTTGCGTTTTTTTGGGATTAAAGCCGGGCGAGACCGCACTCTTGTGCATGAGCGTGGACTACATCGCTGGCAAGATGATGGTGGTCAGAGCCCTCCAGCGCGACCTGCGTCTGGTGGTCACAGAACCGAGCGGCCATCCCCTGTCAAGGCCCGAATTATTCGATGAAATGGGGCAAAAACTCGATTTTGCCGCTATGGTGCCCATGCAGGTCTATAATAGCCTGCAAGTGCCGCATGAGCGGCAGATGCTGGCCAGCATACGCCACATTATCATCGGCGGTGGCCCTCTCGACGCCTCGCTCGAGCAGCAGTTGCGTGGCTTTGACAACGCGATCTGGCACAGTTACGGCATGACCGAGACGCTGTCGCACATCGCCCTGAGACGAGTGAGTGGCCCTCAGGCCTCATCATGGTTCAGTCCCATGCCAGGCATCAGTTTGACCGTTAACAGTGACCACTGCCTAGTTATCGACGCACCCCACTTGTGCCCTGAGCCTTTGGTGACCCGTGATGTGGTTGAGATGGAGCCTGGCACGCAGCGATTCCAGGTGCTGGGACGTATCGATAACGTCATCAACTCTGGTGGGGTAAAAATCCACATCGAGCAGGTCGAGCAGGCATTGGCGCCCTATCTGGAGCAACCCTTCATGATCACCAAGTGCCCTGATGCCAAGTTTGGCGAAATGGTGGTCATGCTCCTGCAGGGCAGCAGTGATGATGTCAGGCAGGCTCATCATGCGTGCTCACTAGCGCTCAGTAAGTATGAGCAGCCCAAGCGCATCATTGCCGTTGGCGCTTTGCCCATGACGCCGACAGGCAAACCTGCACGCTCTCAGGCTGCTGCGATGGCTGCGGCATGGGTCGCCGACAGCCGTGGCAATCAGTGAAATAATTGCACAATGGTAACCTGTGGTGATGAAGTTTGAATTATATTTGCAGTCTGAGGCTGACTCATTTTAACCTAACAATATTTTATAACCAAAATGACTAAGAAAATCAACACGTTACTACTTATCATCATGATGATCATGAGTGGCACATTTGCCGCTATGGCGGTTCCTGCCAAGCCAGGATGGCAGACCATTGAGCAGAGCGATGGTACTATGCTCAAGGTGAAGGCTGTGGGCAATTCCTACAGCAGTGCCATCGTCACCAGCGACGGGCTTACCGTAGCCCGTGGCAGTGATGGCGACTTCTATTACCTCTCGTCGCTGACAGGCCTGTCTACCGTGCGTGCCCATGAGGCCGCGTTGCGCACTCCTGCCGAGTCGGCCTTTGTCAACGCTCAACGTTCCCAACTCACCATGCAGCGCCGTCAGCGCCCCGTGTGGCGGCGCCAGGGCATGCTGGGTGTGGGAGGCAGCAATGCCGAGACCGGTGTGCCTGCCCTGGGCCAGCGCAGGATACCCATTATTTTGGTAGAGTTCAAGGACAAGAAGTTTAACAACACCCGCGAGGAAATCATCGAGTCGATGCTCACTGGCAACGAGAGTGTGGGACAATACTTCCGTGACCAGTCCAATGGCCTGTACCAGCCTGAATTTGACGTGTATGGCATCTATGGGTTGTCACAGGACCGTGAGTACTATGGTGGCCATGAGGGCGATAGCAACGACAAGGGTCTGGGATGGCTGGTGACCGAAGCCTGCCAACTGGCGTCGGCCGATGGTGTGACGTTCAACACTTATGATACCAACGATGACGACTATTGCGATGTGGTCATCGTCATCTATGCCGGCGTGGGCGAGGCGCAGGCCTACTGGAACTATCCCGAGTCGGTGTGGCCCTGCAACTGGGACCTCAACTCGGCCGCCTATTATTCCGAGGGCGGTGATGGCCAGTTCCGTCCAGCCGACAGTGACCCCTACGTCAATGTGTTTGCCGTGTTCAACGAGTTGTATGGCAGCAATGACAATGGTAAGACCATCGACGGCATCGGCACGTTTACCCACGAGTTTGGCCACTGCCTGGGATTGCCCGACTTCTATGACACGGGCGATGACGGGCACTATGGCTTGGGCGACTGGGACATCATGTGCCTGGGATGCTACAACAACGATGGCTTCACGCCGCCAGGCTATTCCGCCTACGAAAAGGTGTTTATGGGATGGATGGACTACATCACCCCGCATCCCGGCACCTATTACACCCTGCCCGTGTTCAACCAGAAGAGCCTCGACACCGACAAGGCCGTGTGCATCACCAGCGACCTCAACCGCAACGAGTATTTCATCCTCGAGAACCGCAAGCGTCAGGGGTGGGACCGCTACATGCCAGGCGAGGGCATCATGATCACTCATGTCACCTACGATGCCGACCGCTGGTGGGGCAATACGCCCAACAACGAGAACATCCAGTTGATGACCTTGATGCCTGCCGACAACGACCTGTCCTATGCTAACGAGGGCACCGACTTGTGGCCTCAGGGCAGCAACAATGCCTTTACCGACAGTTCCACGCCCGCTGCCAGACTCAACATGACCTCCAAGGGCGTGATCTCGGGCCGTGCCGGCTACCTGGGTAAGCCAGTGACCGATATGGTCATCAACAGCGATGGCACAGCCAGTTTCTGGTACATGAAGGATGCGGTCACCGACCCCGTCATTTCGGTCACCGCGAGCGAAGTTGACTTTGGCGGTGTGATGACGGGCACGGCCTTGACCAGAACCATTAGGGTCATTGGTCAGGCACTCCAGGGCGATGTGACCCTGTCGGTGGCCGATGGCAACGGCATCTTCACGGCTCAGCCCACCGTCATCACGGCAGCCCAGGCAGCCAATGGCTGTGACGTGCGAGTGACCTTTGCCCCCCAATCCATCAGCGACTATGCCACAGCGCTCACGCTCAAGAGCGAGGGCGCGCAGGACGTCGTCATCAATCTCAGGGGCCATGGCCTGATCGAGGGATATGCTCCCGTCATGCTCCCTGCCGACCAAAACGCGATCGGCTTGACGCGATTCCGTGCCGACTGGACCGACCAGACTCCAGGGCAGAACGTCGACAGTTACACCCTCGAGGTGAAGGTAAGGCCGGAATTTGACTTGCTGGAGTCGGCCGACTTCAGCAGCGTGCCCGATGCGCTCGACAATGGCTATCTAGCCGACATCTCAGGCGATACCGAGGGCTATCTGCCCAGTGGATGGTACTGCACCTCTCCGCTTTATGCCTATGACGGATACCTGATTTCCAGCGCTATCATCCGCACACCGGAGTATAACCTGACAGGATATGGCAAGGTGACCATCGTCTTGAAAGCCTGCTCATATTATCAGAGTTACTATGGAGCGGCGGTTGTTCAGGTATCGACCAGCAAGGGACAGCAGACCCTCACGCTCGGTGAGGACTTTGAGGACTACACCTTGGTGCTCGATTGTGACGAAACCGATATGGTAACCATCAAGACCACCCAAAACATGATGGCGCTCAAGGCCGTACAGGTCTATGCCGGCCAGCAGGCAAGCACGATCCGTGCCACCGAGAGTGGCGATGACCTGTATCGCCTGATTACCGGTATCCAGGGCCTGTCCTATACGGTCGACGGCCTGCAGTCTGGTGGTTCATACATCTATAAGGTCAAGACGATCTTTGCCGACGGCACCGAGAGCGCTTGGAGCAACACGATGCCAGTTGTCCTCGCTGGGCATGACTATAAGCGGGGTGATGTGAATCACGATGGCGTGGTGTCGATCGATGACGTCACCGCACTCATCGACTACCTGCTCAGGGGTGGTGGCGATGCTTGCGTAATCTGCGCCGATATGGATGGCAGCGGCAGTGTCACTATCGACGATGTGACGGCACTCATCGACCGCCTCTTGCGCGGCGAGTAGGCTACCGCAATATAGACTATTGACAGATGTGGCTAGGTCATAATTCACAATTATGACCTAGCCTCAATACATTGCACTTATTCCTGTTTTCCGCACTAGAATTTTGATATAAGAGATTGCGACTGATCTTCACGGAATTAGCGCATCGGATTTTGCAAAATGGCGTGTCCCGTGCTGTTTTTATCTGGCAGAAAAGGTCGAAGACCTTGACAAGGCCGTGGGCCTTGAATTATGGCAACCCCATGGCGCACAGGCCGATAGGTCTGTGTGGCATGGGGAAAGGGAAGCTAGAGAGAACGGGCCTCGTAGAGGGCCACACACCACAGGCTTAGGAAATGTCGCAGTTAGTGGCCCCCTTCAGGGCCCATCGTGAGTAGCATTCGAGCCACCACGCCACGAGGACCTACAGCCCTCGCGCCGTGGTGTTACCTCAAGTCAAGGCCGCTGGCCTTGTGCAGGCCTTCGACCTGCTTATCTAGAGCAACACAACGGCGTGTCCCAATGCGGAAAACAGGATACAAATAATCGGGCCTGCTGTCGTCGTTGGGACCCTGGCAGCGCTAGACTTGTGGATCAATTGTTTGGCAAATTGGATTATTATGACTAATTTTGCGCCCATCTTAATTTCTAACTATCTATATATCAATGTGTAATTGATGATGATGGGGAAATGATGTAGAATATCATATAATCAACAGTCCATAGAGTCACTATCTGATGAAAAAGGCATTCTTTCTCTTGACAGCGATGCTGTTAACTATACTTGCGGTTGAAGCATCACCTGCCAAACCCGGTTGGTACACCATAAGCCAAAGCGATGGCACCACCCTAACCTTGCGCACGGTGGGCAACGCCTTCAATAGCGCTATCTTGACAACTGATGGCTTGACTGTGGATCGGGGCAGTGACGATGACTTCTACTATCTCTCGTCGGTGACTGGCATGACGGCTGTGCGTGCCCATGAGCCCTCGCAGCGCTCTGCAGCCGAGCAGACCTTTGTCGCCGCTCAGCGTTCTGCTCTGGAGATGAAGTATGAGCCCTATGGCCTGCCGGGCAAGCGCGGCTCGCTGAATGCCGTGGGCAGTAATGCCGCTGCCGATGTGCCTGCACTGGGACTGCGGCGCATCCCCATCATCCTGGTCGAATTTCAGGACAAGAAGTTTGTCCACACCCGCGAGCAGATCATCGAGTCGATGCTGACGGGCAGCGAGAGCGTGGGCCAATACTTCAAGGACCAGTCCAACGGCATGTATGAGCCGCAGTTCGACGTGTATGGAATCTATAGCCTGTCGCAAGGCAGGGAGTACTATGGTGGCCACTCAGGCACGACCAAGGATAAGGGCATCGGGTGGATGGTGACCGAGGCTTGCCAACTGGCCGCCCAGGATAGCGTGTCGTTCCGGCCTTATGATACCGATGGCGATTACTACTGCGATGTGGTCATCATCATCTACGCTGGAGTAGGTGAGGCCCAGGCATCCTATAACCACCCCGAGGCCATCTGGCCCTGTAACTGGACACTTGATGCCGCAAAGTACTATTCCAGAGGCGGTGAGGGCGCTTTCAGCCCCAATGCCGGCGATCCCTATGTTAACCACTTTGCGGTCTTTAATGAGTTGCGCGGCAGCAACGACAATAGCAAGAGCATCGACGGCATCGGCACCTTTGTGCACGAGTTTGGTCATTGCTTGGGTCTGCCCGACCTGTATGATACCGGCGGTAATGATAACTATGGCATGGGCAACTGGGATGTCATGTGCCTGGGATGCTATTGCAACGACGGGTACACCCCCGTGGGCTATTCGGCCTACGAGAAGGCCTTTATGGGATGGATCGACTACATCAAGCCCGAGCCCAACACCTACTACACGCTACCCGTGTGGAATATGCGGGACAAGGCCAGCGACCAGGCCGTGTGCATCACCAGCGACATCAACCGCAACGAGTATTTCATCCTGGAGAACCGCAGGCGCCAGGGATGGGACAGATACCTGCCGGATCAGGGCATCATGGTGACCCATATCACCTATAGCGCCAGCCAGTGGGCCAACAACAAGCCCAATAACGATAAAATCCAGTTGGTGACTTTGCTGCCTGCCGACAATAAGTTGTCGCAGCGTACCGAGAGTGGCGACTTGTGGCCGCAGCCAGGCCAGACCGAGGTGACTGATACGTCGCTGCCGCCCACCATACTCAATATGAATGCCCATGGCGAGGTCGTGGGCAGGGCCGGCTTTCTGGGCAAGCCTGTGACCGAGATGGTCATCAACAGTGATGGGACAGCCAGTTTCTGGTACATGAAGCAGACCCACGATTATCCCGCGGGTGATATCGATCATGATAGCACGGCATCGATCAAGGATGTTACCCTACTGATTGATTGCCTGCTCGACGATAACACCGAGATCTGCACCCAGTGTGCCGACCTCAATCAGGACGGTGCGATTTCAATCATCGATGTGACAGCGCTCATCGATCTCTTGCTCTCGATCTGATGGATGGCGGATGGGTTCAGCGCGCACGTCCCAGCATGCCGCGGCTCAGGTAACCACGGTACAGGATGGTCTGGATGATGCCGCGCAGGGCCAGAAAACTCAGGTAGGCAATCCACAGGCGGTTGTTGCCCCAGGCCTCGGGCGTGATCCAGTAGATGACAAAGAACAGCGACCAAGCGATGCCGGCACTGATGAGCATACCCATCGATCGCGTCAGGCTGATAAACACGCCATCCCACACAAAGGCGGCCATGCCTGCCACGGGTATCAGCGCGCACCACACGCGATAGCCCATCGCTGCCTCGATGACGCTCTGTTGGTCGGTCAGCAGCCAGAAGGCGATGCGCGGAAACGAGTAGATCAGCGTAAACACGGCGGCAACGCCGGCACCCCACACAAACAGCAGTCTCACGCAGCGCCTCATGCGCGCCATATCGCCCATGCCGTAGTACTTGCCCACGACAGCCTCGCCGGCAAAGGCAATGCCGTCCATAAAGTGGCTGTACAGGGTGAACAGTTGCAAGATCAGGGCATTGACGGCAAGTATCAGGTCGCCGCTACGCGCTCCGATGGAGACAAACGCCAGGCTCACAGTCATCAGCAGAAAACTGCGGACAAAGATGTCGCGGCTCACCTTGAAGTAACGCCCCGCGCCCCTGAAGCGCCACACCCGGCGCCAGTCGAGCACGCCGTTGAGCCGCGGAAACTTGTGCTGCACCGTCAGGGCGGCATACAGCAGACCCAGCCACTCGCCAGCCAGTGTGCCCACTGCGATGCCCACAAAACCCATACCCAGCAGGTACACGCACAGGAGGCTTGCCACGATGTTAAACACATTGGTCATGATCGAGATCCACATCGCGCTCTGTGAGTCCTGCATGCCCAGCAACCACCCCTTGAATGCCATCATCACCAGCACTGGCGGCACGCCCCAGATGCAGATGGTGAAATAGGTGATGGCCAGCGAGGTGACGTCGGCCGAGGGGCCGATGATCCACAGCAGCAACAGCCTGATGGGCCATTGCATCACGATGATGATGGCCGAGATGAGCAGCGCCAGTGCAGTGGATTCGCCCAGCAGTTTGGCACTCTGCTTGAAGTCGCCGCTGCCATAGGTCTGTGCCGTCATCCCCGATGTGCTCATGCGCAGGAATCCGAAATTCCAGTATACCAGGTTAAACATCATCGCGCCCACAGCCACAGCGCCGATAAACACCTTGTCGCCCAGGTGACCGGCGATGGCGGTGTCGATCAGTCCCAGCAGTGGCACCGTGATGTTGGCCACGATCGCTGGCAGCGCAATCTTCAATATCTCCCGATTCATGCCCTCTTTCATGCCTGCAAAGATACTGGTTTTTTGAAGACAAGTAAGACAAAATGACAACCTAAATGCCACTATCTCCCACCATTGCTTAAGCCATCCCCATAGAGCCATGATGAGAAAAGAAGGTGCGCGCTGAGGATTGAATAAAATAATGATGCGGTGATGCTGAATAAATGGAGGAAAACAATCAGTGCAATCGATACAAATCGCTGGGATTTAATCGATTGCACTTGTTGTAATTATTGTTTTCCCTATAGTTGTTTCAGTTGACGTTAAAACAGAGCAAAGTCGCCGTTTTTTTAGAACGGTTTCTCGTCGGTGCCGGTGAAGGACTGGAACAGTGAGTTGGCCAGGCTGGAGGCACCGATGCGGAAGTAGCGGTTATTGAGCCACTGCTCGCCCAGGACTTCCTTAACGATGGTGTAGTACTTGACGGCGTCCTCGGTCGTGCGGATACCGCCCGAAGCCTTGAAGCCCACCATGCGGCCATGCTGGATGTAGTACTCCTTGATGCACTGGCACATCACATAAGCAGCCTCGAGCGAAGCGCCGGGATAAACCTTGCCTGTCGAGGTCTTGATAAAGTCGCAGCCCGAGTACATCGACAGGATGCTGGCGCGGCGGATGGCCTCAGCGCTCTTGAGCAGTCCGGTCTCAAGGATGACCTTCAGGGGCCGATGACCGACCACCTGCTTGATCTCGGCAATCTCGTCGCTCAGTTCCTCATAGGCTTCATCCCTGAAGTAGCCCACGTTGAGCACGATGTCCACCTCGTCGGCACCATCGGCGATGGCCAGAGCCGTCTCGGCAATCTTGGTCTCGATGTGGGCCTGGCTGGCGGGGAAACTGGCGCTGCACACGGCCACGTCCACGCCCGTCACTTCGAGCGTGCCGCGAACCACGGCGGCAAAGTTGCTGTATACGCAGATGGCGGCCACGTTCTTGTACTGGGGGTAGTTGTTGTCAAAGTCGTTGACCTTCTGGACAAACTTGGCCACGCTGCGCTCGCTGTCGTCGGTGGCTAGGGTGGTCAGGTCCACGCAGTTCAGCAGGAACTGCTGCACCTCGGGAGTGTTGTTCTCGGCAGCATGCTTGTCGATAATCTCCTGCACAGCGGCAGAGACGGCGGCGTCATCGGTGGTGACGCCCGACTGGCTGATAGCCGTCATGTACTTATCCATGGGCTTGTGCTCGTGATCGTGGTCGTGGTGATGTTCGCAGCCACAGCCGCAGTGTTCGTGTTCGTGATTGCTCATAATTGTCAGTGTTATAATTTATATGTATAGGTTAATGTTTGAGTTTCTCGTTTTGCAGATGGCGGTGATGGTCGCGGCTGGTCTTCTTGGCGAAGTTGCGTTCCAGGGCGGCTTCCAGGTCGATGCCCGTCTGGTTGGCCAGGCACATGACCACCCACATCACATCGGCCAATTCGTCGGCCAGGTCCAGGTCGTCGCCCGGCTTGCTCGACTGGTCGCCGTAGCGCCGCGCGATCACGCGAGCCACCTCGCCCACTTCCTCGGTGAGGATGGCCATGTTGGTCAACTCGCTGAAGTAGCGCACGCCATACTGTCTAATCCAAGCGTCGACACGCGCTTGAGCCTCTTGTATTGTCATAGTGACGCAAAGGTAATACTTTTTTAGTGAACAATAAACTCTTGCCGTCGAATAGTTGGTTCCCATCTCATTCCCATTGGTGGACTCGGTCGGTTTTGTGCTGTTTTCCGTCATGAGGGCGGTATTGCCAGCGTTTCTGACTACCTACGGTTTTCAGTTTTTCATTTTTTTATCAAAAATAATAAGAAATGTTTTGTTTATGTCAAAAAAAGAGACTACTTTTGCGCTTTCTTTTTCAAACTTAACCCTAAAATTTTCATGAAAAAGTTTTTAAATCTTTTGGGCTTTGACAAAGCCAAACACAACGTGAGGACTGAACTTATGGCAGGCCTCACGACTTTTTTAACGATGAGTTATATCCTTGCCGTCAACCCACTGATCCTGGGTGATGCCGGCATGGATAAAGGTGCTGTGTTCTCGGCCACAATAGTGGCTAGCGCCATTGCCACCCTGGTGATGGCGTTTTACGCTCGACTCCCGTTTGCCTTGTCATCTGGCATGGGACTGAATGCATTTTTTGCTTACACACTGGTGCTCGTGATGGGCTTTACCTGGCAACAGGCACTGGCTGCTGTGTTTATCGAGGGTGTTGTGTTTATCCTGCTCACGGTGTTCCGTGTGCGTGAAGCCATTGTCAATGCCATCCCTCTGAATCTGCGCTATGCCATCTCGGTTGGTATCGGATTGTTCATCGCCTTTATCGGCTTGAGGAATGGTGGCATTATCATCAAGAGTGATGCTACGGTGACGACGCTTGCTCCCTGGACGGCCACTTCGCTGCTGGCTATCGGTGGCGTCGTGCTGGGCAGTGTGCTGATGGCGTTGAAGGTGCGTGGTGCCTTGTTCTATACCATCATTGCCATGACGCTGATCGGCATCCCCATCGGAGTCACTCAGATTCCCGAGGGCTTCAGCCTGCTCAGTGTGCCTGCTTCGTTAGAGCCCGTGGCCTTCCACCTGGACTTCTCGCGCTTCCTGAGCCTGGACATCGAGTACTACATCATCGTCTTCACACTGGTGTTTATGGACCTCTTTGACACTCTGGGCACGCTCATTGGCGCATCGACGAGTGCTGGCATGGTCGACAAGGATGGCCGCATCCATGGCCTGAACCGCGCCCTGATGTCCGACGCTATCGGTACCACAGTGGGTGCCCTTGCCGGTACATCGACGGTGACCACCTATGTGGAGAGCACCACGGGTATCGCAGCAGGTGGCCGCACCGGTCTCACCTCGTTTACGGTAGCCATGCTCTTCCTGGTGGCTTTGTTCTTCTCGCCCTTCTTCCTGATGATTCCTGCCGCCGCCACAACAAGTGCGCTGGTACTGGTAGGTGTGCTCATGATCCGCACCATCACCAAGATCGACCTTTCAGACATCACCGAGGCATTCCCCTGCTTCGTTACTATCCTGATGATGCCCTTCACTGCAAGTATTGCCGAGGGTATCGTGCTGGGTATGCTCAGTTATGTGCTGGTAAAACTCTTGAGCGGTCGCCATCGCGAGATATCGGTAGCCATGTATATCCTGGCTGTCTTCTTTGTGCTGAAGTATCTGGCACCCTTGTTTTAAATAGAACAATGATATAATCATTGAAATAGTTACTTATAAAATCCAATTAACAAAATGAAAAAGCAGATTCTCTTTGCCATGCTGTTGCTCATGGGCATGGCTGTACAGGCACAGGACGTTCAGTTGCACTACGACTTTGGTCGTAACATCTATCCCGACGAGGAAGCAGGTCGACAGAAGGTTACCATGACCCTCGAGCAGTTCAAGGCCGACAAGTGGGGCTCGTGGTTCTACTTTGTTGATATCGATTTCAGCCGCAAGTTCACCGAGGGCGCCTATGCCGAGATTTCTCGCGAATTCAACCTCAGCAAGAAGGTCCCCATCGCTGCCCATGTTGAGTACAACGGCGGTCTGAACCGCTTCGGCAGTTTCCAGCAGGCTGCTCTGGTGGGTGCTGCTTGGAATGGCCACTCGGCAGATTTCTCCAAGACCTACTCGGTACAACTCATGTACAAGCGCTACTTCAAGAGTTATGAGTACACCCGCGGTTACCACAGTTTCCAGTTGACCGGCGTGTGGGGTGTTAACTTTGCCAAGGGCAAGGGCACGTTCTCGGGCTTTATCGATCTGTGGCGTGGCGAGAAGGGCAATGGTCATGGCCAACTCGTGGTGCTGACCGAGCCTCAGTTGTGGTACAATGTCACCTCGCACCTGAGTTTCGGTACCGAGGTTGAGATCAGCAACAACTTCATCTACAACACCTACAACGACAAGACCTTCTTTGTCAACCCCACTCTGGGTGCAAAGTGGAATTTCTAAGGTTCCTGTCACGTTAACCCATCGGCTGTGAACACAACTGGTCGGGTATGGCCGTGAGAGCGGCGACCTTGCCGCGTTAGTTTTACAGTCTGCGATTATCAAGCATTGCTTTGGCGCTAGTCAAGGCAATGCTTTTTTTGTGATACCTATGCTTGGGTTCAAACTGGCTCACCCGATAAAAGGTGTGGGCAGTGTGGTCGAAGGCCACAGTAAGGCCAGCGGCCTTGAATTGAGGTAACCTCACGGCGCACAGGCCGTAGGCCTCGTGTGGCGTGGGGAAAGTGGCGACATCAATCAACGGGCCTCGAATGAGGGCCACTCACGTCAGGCGGTAGTCATTCCATTCTATTCCTGCGTTGAGCAGGTGTTTGCGGTATTCATCCTCAAAAGATTCCCGTTGATGATGCACACGCTGGTGATGTTTTTGCCTGACATGAGTGGCCCTCATTCGAGGCCCGTCCTATTGTAGCCCTCTCTCCCCAGGCCACACTGACCTTCGGCCAGTGCGCCCTAGGGTTAAGCATAGTCAAGGCCGCTGGCCTTGGCGAAGTCTTTCGACCTCATACTTGTCCCCACTAATTTTCCGCTGAGCCTTCAAGCCTTCATTTTATGCTGTAATGGGCGGAGATTTGGTGTAAAATTACACTTTTTGGTAATTTTTCTTTGTTATTTCACAGAATATTCGTAATATTGCTACCTGAATCACTTAACCCTATTTATCTTAAAACTTCTCTTAATTTATACTTGATGATTATGAACAACGATTTCAATCCCGAAAGAGTCGCCCTGTCGATAGATATCGAGGAACTCTATGACTTGGATGTGACCATTGCCCGATTCATCTTGCCCCGTCTGATGGTTTTCAAGCAGCATTGTGAGCGCACACCGCGCCTGAACATGCCTCGCGAGGAGTGGATCGGGATTCTCGACAAGATGATCTATGCCTTTGAGCGTATTGCCTGCCAGACCGAGGAAGATATGCCCGAGTATAAGGCCTACATCAAGGCTATTTGGAATAACGAGGAAGACCTGGCCGACCTCAAGCGTGACGCCAAGGCTTCGCTCAAGCCCATCAGCGAGGGCCTCTCGCTCTTCCATAAGTATTACCGCAGTCTGTGGTGGTAAACCCTACTGTAATTAGGAATTAAGCATGAGGGAATGATTCCCGACTGGAGCCTAAAACCGGGTGCTTATCATGCAATTTCAAGCCCGGATGTCCGTTATTATAGATATAACTGATAAGAAAATGATGAAACGGACGATTTTGATTTTATTGGCGATGCTGACGCTGGCTCCTGCCGCTGTGCGCGCGCAGGACGATGTGACGTTATACAACGGATGGGGCATCGGCTTTGAGGTGGGTGCAGGCGCCTTGGCACCTACGGGCTCACTGAACGATAACCTTAAGGCCTGCGCGCTGTTTACCGGCGGGATTAATGCCGAGTATGGCCGCGTCAGGCTCAAGGCCGATATGGCCTTTGGCCAGCCCTCGCTCAAAATCGAGAATCCCTATAACGTACTCGACGAGCAGGGGCGCAATGCCCAACTCAATGCCACTTCCAGCCCCACGCTGCTGGGATTCGGCCTGCAATTGGGTTACACCGTGCTGCGCCAGGGCAGGGTATCTGTAACGCCCATGGTGGGCCTCAACCTCAACCGTCTGTCATGGAACCTGAACAACATCAAGTATGAGCCTGACGATGAGGGCATCGAGCGGCCTGCAATCGAGAGCGCGCAGGGAACCCACGAGAATAGCCTGGGCTGGATGGCCAGTGTCGACATCGACATCAAGTTGCATGGCAGCCTGGTGGACAACCCCTTTGGCGACAACCAGTCGCATTATGTGTCATCGCTGCGCGTGTCGCCCTTTGTCGCCTATGTCAAGTATGGTAACCTTGCTGTTCCTGCCAAGGGCTGCTGTGTGGGAGCCACCATCACCTATGCCGGCGTGCTGCGCCTGCTCCGCTAGAGACGGTTCTCTCCCCTTTGGCATAAGTTTTGCAACGCTCTTAACTAAAGACTATTTAACATGCAAAACTTGTCGGGATTCATTTCTTTGTTCTATTTTTGCTGCCCTCAAACGAGATGAAAAGGCTGTTTCTCATATTGGCTATTGCCGTGATCATGACGGCATTGACGGGCACCGAGGCGCACGCCACCCCCGCTGTGCAAGGCGCTGTCGACAACATCGAGTTGCCCTCGGTGTTGCAGAAGACCTTTGCCGGCTATTATCACTTCATCGAGCCCGCCACGGGCGATACGCTGGCCATGCTCGTCTTCAATCCCATTGTCATCTATCCCAGAGAGCGATTCCGCAACAAGAATGAGGAGAAACTCTACTGGAAGACGGTGCGTGATGTGAAGAAGACCTTGCCTTATGCCAAACTCATCAGTTCCACGCTGCTCGAAACCTACGAGTATATCGATACCTATCAGACCCAAAAGCAGAAGCAGGCCTACCTCAAGCGCTTCGAGAAGGAACTGTTCAACCAGTATAAGCCGCAGATGAAGAAGATGACCAAGAGCCAAGGCAAGATGCTCATCAAACTCATCAACCGCGAGACCAACCAGAGCAGTTACAGCATCGTCAAGGCCTTTTTGGGCACGTTCAGGGCCGGCTTCTGGCAAACCTTCAGCAAGTTTTTCGGCGCTAGCCTCAAGGCCGGCTATCACCCCAACAAGGACAAGAAAGACGCCATGATTGAGCGCATCTGCATCCGTGTCGAGCAGGGCGCCCTGTAAACTCCCGTCCCCCCTTTCCAGACATACACAAGGTTTTCCCTGCTTTCCGCATCGGGGATATGTGAGTCATGTGGATTGTGCTGGCGCACAAGAAATAAAAAAAAAATGATTATTGCCATTTTTTACCGGGCAACAATCATAAATATTTGGTATTCTGCACGACATGCACTATCTTTGCCAGTGGAAACGGCGCGCCCCGCTGCGAGCCGCTTCCAAGACATTGCGGTAAAAAATTAGCGTTGGCTATTATTCAAACGTTCAGAAACTTGCAGGTAGAAGAACAGTATTTGAGAATAATGGTGGCGCTCACCTTGTGTGGGCGTTTCCTGTCTCAAATACTAGGTTTCCTGCAAGTACCTTGAACGTTGGACGGGGATTCGTCCACATTCTGTGTCCATTATCGAGAGGGAGGTGCTTGCAGGAACGCTTTGTTTACTGGCCCAGCGCATTAATAACACAATTATTAATGCATCATGGCAAACGACAGTTTATCAAAAGCTAAGGAGGCCAAGAATGACGAGTTCTACACTCAATATCATGATATTGAGAAGGAAATCTCGGCCTATCTTGAGTACAACCCCGACGTGTTCCGTGGCAAGACGGTGCTCTTGCCGTGTGATGACCCCGAGTGGAGCAACTTTACCAAATATTTCGCCCAGAACTTCGAGATCTTCGGCCTCAAGCGGCTCATTTCCACGAGTTATGCACCCGAGAGCAAGCGTTACAAACTCGGCTACCAGCCCTCGCTGTTCGAGACCTCGGCACCCCATTACGATGCCGACAAGAGCAAGACACACGGCAAAATCTTCGTTCTGGACCACGACGTGACGGGCGACGGCCGCATCAACGTCGAGGACCTGCAATGGCAGTATCTGGAAGGTGACGGCGACTTCCGCAGCGAGGAAATCCGCGCCCTGCGTGACCAGGCCGACTTGATCATCACCAATCCGCCTTTTTCCCTTTTCCGTGAGTTCCTCGCCTGGATTGTCGAGGCCGACAAGCAATTCGTCATCATCGGCAACATGAACGCCATCACCTATAAAGAGGTTTTCCCGCTCATCAAAGAGAACAAGGTCTGGTTGGGCAATGGTTTTCAAGGTGGTAATGCCTTCTTTCGTGTCGCTATTGGAAAAGATTATTCTGACGGTGTTTATGATGAGCAAACAGGTCTTGTGAAATTTAGGAATTGTTGTTGGTTTACCAACCTTGACCATGGTCGTCGTCACCAACCTCTGCAATTAATGACCATGGCCGATAACCTGAAATTCAGTCGCCACAAGGAAATCAAGGGCAAAAATAGTTATATCCACTATGAGAATTATGATGCTATCGAAGTGCCCTATACCGATGCCATTCCAAGTGACTATGATGGAAAAATGGGGGTTCCCATCTCTTTCCTCGATAAATACTGTCCCGAACAATTTGAAATAATGGGTATGTGTGAAAATGGAGATTTGTACAACCTTAAAACCAAAGTCTATACTTCACAAGAATGCAAACAGGCATATTTAGAAAAATTTGGCAAACCAGGAACTTATGATTTAAATGCGAGTGGAGTTATTATAAAAAACGGAATTAAAGAGAAAGTCTATCAGAGAATTTTAATCCGCAAAAAACAATAATACGATGGAAACGATATTAAGGACAGACATCACCGTTCGCGACATCTGCGAGGGTTTTATCTATAATGAGCTGGAGGGCAAAGGTTTGTACGGCATGAATGGCAAACTCACCATTCAGCCCGAGTACCAGCGCAATTACATCTACGCCGACGGCAAGCGTGATGTCGCCGTCATCGACTCGGTGCTGAAAGGCTATCCGCTGGGCATCATCTACTTCAACCAGGTGGGTGACCACTACGAGGTGCTCGACGGGCAGCAGCGCATCACCAGCCTGGGACGCTTTGTGACCCACAAACTCGCCATCAAGGACAAGAACGGCATGCAGCAATATATCGACGGCCTTAATCAGGAAGACCGCGACAGGGTGCTTAACACCAGCCTGCTCATCTACATCTGCAACGGTACCGAGAGCGAAATCAAGGACTGGTTCCAGACTATCAACATCGTGGGCGTGGAACTTAACAATCAGGAGAAACTCAACGCCATCTATTCGGGACCTTTTGTCTCGGCCCTCAAGGAGGAGTTCAGCAATTCACTGAATGCCAACGTGCAGAAGTGGAGGCACTACATCACCGGCAACGTCAACCGCCAGGACATCCTGGAGCGTGCCCTGCAATGGGTGAGCAAGGGCAATGTCGAGGCCTACATGAGCCTGCACCGCCAGGACACCGACATCACACCCGTCAAGGCCTACTTCAACGCCGTGCTCGACTGGGCATCGGGCGTGTTCAAGGACGTGCTGCCCCAGATGCGCGGCCTGGAATGGGGACGCCTCTACGAGCAGTATCACAACAAGCCCTATAACGTGGATGCCGTGTCACAACGGGTGCATGAATTGATGGCCGACGACTATGTGACCAACCACAAGGGCGTGTTTGAGTACATCCTGGGGGGCGAGCAGGACAAGAGCTTGCTCAACATCCGCGTGTTTGACCGGGCGACCATCAGCCGCGTCTATGCCAAGCAGACCCAGGCGGCCAGGGACAAGGGTGTGAGCAACTGCCCCGACTGCGCCCTGCAGGACGGCAGCAACAGCACACGCATCTACAAAATCAACGAGATGGATGCCGACCACGTCACCGCCTGGAGCAAGGGCGGCAAGACCGACGAGGCCAACTGCCGCATGCTGTGCCGCTACCACAACCGTTCCAAGGGCAACAAGTAAAAGACGGCAAGCCCCCCCTGCAGCAGCAAGGCGGGTCTGATCAAAGCTGCCGCATCAACGTGAAAAACCAGGAGCGAAGGGTATTGTTCCCTCGCTCCTGGTTTTTAGATAAGATGTGGCGCCGTTGATTACTTGACGCTGATCTTGTAGCCATGCTTGCCTACCGTGACGATGTAGATGCCAGGAGCCATCTGCAGGGTGCGGTTGCCATCGGCGACAAAGTGCTCGAGTTGGCGGCCATCCACGGTGAACACGCGCACCGTCTGTCCCTCAAAGCCCTCGATGCTGATGCCACCCTTGATGCCAGTAACCTGCTGCTGGGTCTTGACCTCGTCGATGCCGCTGGGCTTATCTGCGCTGGTGATGCGGATGTTGTCCAGCCAGATGCGCTCGCTCATCATGCTCAGGTAGCCACGGAAACTGATCTTGACAAAGTGGCCGAGTTCGGCACCCGTCAGAGGCAACTGGAATTCTACCCACTCGCCGTCGCCTTGGGTGACGTCGATGGTGGTCAACTCCTCGTAGGGAGCATCGTCGATGCTTTGCGATACCACCAGGGTAGGCATTACCGAAGCGGTCGAGCCGTAGCCCATGTAGACGTAGAACGACAGTGTGTATTGCTGGTCGGGATCAACCTTCATCTTCGGGGTAACCATGTCTGACCAGTGGTAACTCTCATAGTAGTTGCCATTGTAGCACAGTGCAAAACCGTTGTCGCCGTCTTGTGACGTCATCTCCTCGCCGTCGGTGAGGATCATCCACGATGCGCCATAGTTGGCCACATCGCCCTCGGCGAGCCAGCCGCTGCTATAGACGTAACCATCGGCAAACGACTCGGTGAAGGGTACATCCTTCAACTTGCCCAGGATCACATCGTCGAGCACGGCTTGGCCAATGCCAGCCGAGGTCGACGGAATCACGGCATAGTAGTGGATCTCCATCTCGTCGGTGGGTTCACGGTCAACGATATAGGTGGTCTCGGTGGTGGTGCCGATGATGACCATCTGCTGCTCGGGGGTAGTACCCTCGGGGAAGTACTCGACGATGGTGTACTCGAGCGAACCGTCGATGACACCGCCGTTGACGCCTACCTCGGAGGGAGCGTCCCAGGTGAGGACGGCCTTCTGGTTGTCTTCATTACCTGTGATCCAGAAGTTCTCGACTGCCATGGGAACGTCCACACCGGCAAACACGGTAACCTCGGTTGCCTTGCCGCGGCCATGCTCGTTCTCGGCCACGATGACGTAGGAGTTGTTGCCGTTCAGGGGCTGCTCGTCGATCCACTCCAGTGACTGGCCAGGCGTTACGTTCTCAAACGTCTTCAAGGGGATGGCCGAGCCGCTGCGGTAGATGTAGACCGTGAGCGGGCCCTCCAGCGGACGCTGGGCATAGTCCACGCTGGGAGCGTCGAAGGCGAAGTTGACCTTCAGCAAGCCAGCCATGTCATGCTCGGCCACGAGGTTCTCGACACTATAGGGAGCAAATGCCGAACCCACGAGCGTGATCGAGATGTCATCGATGCTGGGCGAGATATAACTGCTGGCCACGTCGGCAACCATGAGGACTGACGGATAGTACTTGCCCGTCTCGGTAGCAATCACCTCATTCTCGACGAGCACCTTCTCGCCATAGTTGGTGAAGGGCAACTGGTCGGGATAGAGGGTCTGGGCGTCAGGATCGGTGGCCATGCCGATACCGGCATAACCGGGGCATACCTGATTGTAGGAACTGTAGGTCCAGTTAAAGGCATAGTTGTAGACCATGTCCTTCTCAAGTTTGATAGCGGGCATATAGAGCCAGATGTTCTCGACGGGATGCTGCACAAAGTAACCATAGCCACCCAGAGCGAGATTCTGGTTGTAACTGCCCCAAATCCAGCGGTACTCGTTGCTGCTATAGATCGACGAGTCGTTGACGGTGATGAAGTCGCGGGTGTCGGCTTCGGTGTCAAACGCGTTGGTATACGGTGCGGTGTAGACGCCGATAAAGGCTTCGGCGCTCACGCGTTTGCCCTCGCCACCCTCGTTGCTGATCGAAACGGTGTAGGTGTGTACGCCCACGCCCTCAACGGTGTTGTCGGTCCAAGAGGCGTTGTTACCGGCCTCGACAGGGAACTGGGCTACAGTGGCCTCAGTGCCGTCGCGGTAGATGTTGGCGGTGAGTGCGTCGGTCAGGGGATTGCCGTCAAGGCTGGTGGTGGGAACGGTGAAGTTGACGTCGGCCAGCATCTCGCCATCCTCGTCGGGGACGATGGTGAGGTTGGTGACCTCGGCGGGAGCATTATTCTTGCCCAACTTGTTCACAGCCATCGAGTAAACGAAGATACCCGAGGCGTTGTCCTCCTTCTGGGTATAGACGCGCACGGCAAAGTAGTAGGTGCCTGCCTCCTCGACCTGGAAGTCAACCTCCCAGTCGGCGAGGGTGCCATTCACGTCATAGGCGTCGTTATAGTCCAGCACCTTGAAGGTCGACACGTCGGTCGGATCGGTGCCGATGAGCAGGCTGGCGCGCTCCTTGTAGTTGGCAAAGGTGTTGCGCATGTTCACGATCAGCGCATAGGAGATGCCCTGCTCGATGTTGATACCCGGCGAAATCAGGTAGTCGTCGGCGCCGTTCTGGTCTTCACCCATGTTGTAGGGACCGGTGTAGATACCCCAGCAACTGTTGTAGTCGTTGAATTGCCAGGTGTACTCGCTGCCCCAGTTGCTAGCGTCGTTGTTGGCATTGACAATGGTCCATAGGCTGCGGGTCGACGCGTCGCTGAAGTCGTCGAAGTAGGGTGCCTCAAAGGCCGATCCGGTCAGGATGCTGTTGGACACGGCGTCATCGCCCTGCTTGCCATCGGCATTGAAGGGGGTCACGATGTAGTAGTAGCGCTCCATCTTGGTGGGCAGCGTCTCGCTGAACTCACAGGCGCTCTGATGGTCGGCGACGAGCACATTGCCGGGCATGCGCACGACATTGTAGGTGAGGTTCTCCAGGTAGCCGCCATTGACGCCGGCAGAGGGAGCGTCCCACGTCAGGTGGCTCACACCGCCGTCGACGGTCAGGGTGAGGTTCTCGACGGGCTGCGGCGTGTCATAGCCAGCATAGACGTAGAGGCTGTTGGTGGGCGAGTAGCCCGCAGCGTTCTCAAACAGGACATACACATAGTGGTTGTCGTTGCTCACATTCTGGCTGAGGCTCTGCTTGCTGCCGGGAACCACACTGGCATTGTCGAGGATGACCTCGCCATCGAGCCACACGGTAGCCGTCACGTTGCCGCTCAGGTTGCTGCCGCTGTAGGTGGTGGTGGGAACGGTAAAGGTGATCGTGCCGCTGGTCGACGCGCCGTCAAAGGTGAATGCCAGGTCGGTGGTAGCGGCGGGAGCCTTGTCGGGAGCCTTGTTGTCCAGGAAGAAGACCGTGGGAGCCTGCTCGTTGTTGTTCAGCGGCTCGATCAGGGTCATGTCGCCCATATAGGGGTCGATGGCATAGATGCCCGAGCCCTGCTGGGTGACGGCCATCCACACAAAGCAGCCGCTGTGGCCCTCATAGCCCATACCCTGCACATACATGGTGGGGGTCACATCGAGGGTAAACAGGTCGCGGGCATCGCCGGTGGTCTTGTCCAGCGAGTAGAACTCGCCGTCGCTACCCACACAGTACATGTCGCCAATGGGCGAGAAGCCCAGGGTCAGTGGCTGGAAGTGGTTGGGCCACGGAGCGATGGTTTCAAACAGGCGTGACTCAGGATTCCACTTGGCCAGGTTCAGGCCACTCAGGTCGCTGTTATACTGGATGGAGTAGATCACATCGCTGGTCACGTCATAGGCCATCACCGAGGGAATGAAACTGTAATCCACCTGGTCATAGATCTGGGCCCATAACTCACTGAAGCCGTCACGGCTCAAGCCGTTGTACTCCACGCCGTTCAGGTTGCCGAAGATTTCCATCGGACGGGCGCCTACCAGTTGGTCGCGGCCCATAGCGCTGGCCATGAAGTTGTATCGCAGGTCGGTGGCGTGAGCCTGGAAGTCGGCTCCGCTACCGATGGTGTAGGAATAGATGCCATAGGGCACCGAGCCGATGCCATAACCTGCCCACGTGTCGGAGTTGGTCAGGTTCACATACAGGGTCAGCCCTTGGAATGCGTCGGCGCTCGGGGCATGCTTGCTGGTGGCAATCTTGCCCGAGGAGAGCATCTTGGCCCTTGCCGGGCTCTTCACAACCTGCTTGACGGCCTTGGGGGCTGCCGTGTAGGTCGTGGACTGTTCACCGGCCAGAGCCAGCAGGCCCACCAGCGAGAGCAGTAAGAGTAAGGTTCTAGGTCTTCTCATTGATCAAAGTGTTTTTTAGAGGTTGTTAATTACTGCCACGCACGGGACTAGCCCATGGCGGCATGACTTGTTACACATCGCAAAAATAATGATTTTGGCGCGCTGATGGTCCTAAATAGGGGTTTCAAGATGTACAAATTTCGGCAATTTACACAAAATCGGTACTCATTTTGAGCAATTTTGCCTCATGAGTCGGCTTTGCCCGGCCATGCCGCTAATGATTTTGCTCCTGCTGCATGCGGGCCATGCGCTGGTATTGCGACGGCGTCAGGCCCGTGATGCGCTTAAATGAGGTGACGAATGTGGACCTGGACTTGAATCCCACACTCTCGCTGATGGCCTCGATGGTGTAGTTGCCGTAATTCTCCAGGTCGCCCATGCGCTTGCAGGCCTCCTTGATGCGGTAGGAGTTGAGGTAGTTGTTGAAGTTCTGGTGATAATGCTCGTTGATGACCTGCGACACATATTTGTATCGGGAGCCTGCCAGCATCGCCAACCGCTCGAGCGAGAAGTCGGGTGTGAAGATCTCGTCACTGCTATCCATCACCTCCTGGATGCGGCTCAGCAGTTGCGCCTTGTCCTCATCGTTGAGGTGGCTGCTCTTGTACTTAGGCTCGTCATCGGCAGGGGATGAAGGCTCCTTCTGCTCCGGCGTGCTGGCCAGGGCAGTAGTGGCAGCGGGCGCTTCCTTGTCATGCAACTGGCGGCGCATGCGTCGTTCCTCCTCATCGGCCCGCAGCATCTCCACGTTTTTCTGATACAACGATTGGTTAGATCGCGTCAGTTCCACATTTTTGCGATAGACCATATAGAGCAGTGCCAGCAGCACCAGCAGGAATCCGAGCGAGACCAGTGTGACCAGTGTCATCACCTCGCGGTGATGCTTCATGTCGGTCATCTCTTGCTCCATGCTCTTGAGTTCGTTGCGGAATTCCATCTCGTTGACGCTGGCCAGTTGCTGATAGTTGGTGAGCGTGTCCTTGAGCAGGGTGTACTGGTTATAATAATGTTCGCGCGAGTCATGGTCGCCCAGTTGGCGGTAGTAGCGTGCCAGCAGGCCATAGGACTCCAGTTTGCAGTCCTTCATCCCTAGGTCCACGGCAATCTTCTCGGCACGGTGGATGTCGGCGATGGCATTGCGGTAGTCGCCCTTCAAGGCATTGACCTTGCCCTTCTCGATCAGGGTGAAGTAGATCAGGCGCGAATATTGGGTGGTGTCGATGAGTTGTAACTGGCTATTATACAGGTCGATGGCATCGTCGAGGCGGCCTTGCTCCACGCTGTGAAACGCATGATAGAGCATCTTGTTATAGCGGCGCAGGATCCAGGTCTCGTTGTCCTCGGGCAGTTTCAGGTATTGCTGCCAGATGCCTTCGGCCTGCGACAGCATGCCCAGGTTGTGTGACATGGCGAGGACGTCGGTGCTGGCCATATCGCTGTGCTTGTCGTCATGGGTCTTCATGCCTACCATCAGTGCCTGCGTGTAATAGTCCAACGCCTTGGTTCCCAACTCGGTGTTGTTGCATTCCTCCGAGATGGTCTGATACATGCAGCCGAAGCCCAGATAGATGTTGGCATCCTCGATATCTCCCTCGCCTGCGATTTCAAGGGCATGCGTCAGGCAGTCAAAGCACTTGGGATAGTCATAGAAGTCGTAGAAGTAGATCGACCACAGTCTCATGGCAGCGTCCTTGCACATGAGTTTCTGCTCACGCGACATCGACGCCTCGTAGCGGTTGGTGACGATGGTGTAACACATCAGAGCCGTGTCCTTGTTGCCCCCGTCGCTGAAGTCCCTGTCGGCCATGTCGAGCAACCGCTCCATGGGCAGGTTCAGCCACTTGCTGTGTTCGCGCGATGGCGTGACGGCATATCCCGGCAACAACGTCAACAGGACAAGAACACTTGCTATGGTTCGTAACACGCTATTCATCAACTATTGAATTAATCCACAAAAATAGTAATTTTTCACAACAACCGAAAATCAAGGGTGATAAAGACGGGTCAGCGCAGGCAAAATGCAAAAAAAACCAAGGCAAGGATATAGAAGCCCAGCCCAAGGCCTGCGGGGCTAATGCGAATTAAGCGAATTTGATGACTAATTGAATGTAAATGATTTAATTAGTTCCGTGATATTTGCTTCATTGGCGAAATGAGTATTAAAAAAATTTTTCAGGGCCAACTGCTATATCGTGTCCAAAAGCAAAATGCAACAATCACTTCTCCAGGACAGATGTCATGTTTTTTTCTTTTTAAATCACTTTTTTTTTCATTTTCCTGTTTAAAAAACGGGGCCGTGTGTGTTATTATGGTATATTAGCAAAATTTTAAGCGCATAAATGACGATAGACGCATTCAACCGACAAGCGACACAGTTCAGACGGCTGGCGCTGCAGGCGGCCGCTGCAGCGGGTGCCGACGCCGACACCGCCGAGGACGTTGCCCAGGAGACGCTCCTGCGCTTGTGGCAGATGCGTGACGATCCCCGGCTCTACAATCCCGAGGGCTATGCCACGGTGATTGCACGGCACTTGACCCAGAACCAGTTGCGCCGCAAGCCATCGCTTCCGCTCGATGAGCGCCTAGCCGCCGACGCGACAGTTCCCTCCCCGCTGGACCTGATGCTGCAAACGGAAGATGAAAAGTGGCTCAGAGGGCGCATCCGCAATCTGCCCTATACCCAGCACGCCATCCTCAGGCTGCGCGAGGTGGAACACCGCTCCAACAGCGAGATCGCCACCATCCTGGGCATCCAGCCATCGAGCGTGAACACCCTGCTGGCGCGGGCACGACGACAGTTACTCAACGAGATTCAACAATCAAGAAAGAACTGAAACCGATGAAACAGTTATCACAACAACAAGCGAGCGCACTGCTCGACAGATACATGGACGGCCTTACCTCGGTCGAGGAGGAAGCCGCGCTGCGTCGGTACTTCAGAGACCACGACGACATCCCCGACGAGTGGCAGGACTACAAGGTGATGTTCACCTACCTGGACAGCGGCATGGAGGACGGCACCATGCTCGCCCAGGAGGAGCCCCAGCGCGTCTCCCTCATCCAGCAGATGGGCCGTCGCTGGTGGGGCATCGCCGCAGCAGCCGTGATTACTGCCGCCATCGTGGTCACCGCCACCCTGCGGCTCACGCCGTCCTCCACACTGCCCGAGCAACCCGCTGTTACCGCTAAGGTGGACATAGACACCGTTTCCATCCCGCCCACAGTGGAAACCGAGCCCCAACAACTGGCCTCGGCTACGCCAGCCAGTCCAGTGGGTCGAGGCAATGCCTCGGCAACCCGTCCAGTTAATCCGGCCTCTCGCACCCGCCGACTGCAAGCCGAGAATGCCAAACTCGCCCGTGAAAACGAGCGGCTGCAACGTGAACTGGCCGACTTGAAGCGCCGCGCCTTCATCATCGACCTGGAGGCCAACGGCTTTCGTGCCGTGCAGGACGAGGACGGCAGCATCGTGCTCATCGACCTCGAGCAAGAGTTAGAGAACGAATTGAACAATCATCTGAATAATCAACCCACAGCAAATATTCCAGCATTATGAAAACGCTAAATAATATCATTATTGTCACCACGACCATCATCATGGTAGCCATCATGGTCCTGCTCACATCTTTCACGGCCAGCGCCAACGTCTATGAGGACCGCCTGAAGGAGGCATTCGACAACATCACCAAAGCCGTGCCGATTGAGGACCTTAGCCAGATGCACACCGCTTATACCGACCCCGAGACTGGCATCAAGGAAGGACAACTCGACGTGTACAAGTTCACCATCGGCGGCGAGAACATGAACCTGATCAATAACGCCAAACGGGTCTATGAGCAAGTCAATGGTAACAGCACTGCAGATATCTATACCCTGTGGTGGAATGACAACGATGGCGGCACTTTCCAGGGCTACCGACTCTACTACAGCCCCGAGAATGCCATCACTGTGGGCATCGGCTGTGACCACTGCTATACCGTGGGCTTTCTCACCCCCAATGACAAGCAGCACCGCACGACCTACACCATCGAGTGGGACGATGCAACATCAGGCGACAGCATCGATGGTCGAATCGTCACCACCTATGCTCCTATCAAGCCCAAAGCGACCGATGGCATGAGAATCAGTTCGGTGGTGATGAGTCCTGATGACTACGACAAGTATATGGCACAATTCCAAGCCGGCATGGAGAAATACCAGGAGGGCATGGAGAAGTACCAGAGCGCTATGGAGAAAGCCCAAGGAAGTCTGGAAAAGGCCCAGGGTGCGCTCTCTAGACTATCGGACGGTAATGGCCATTCACACTCTTTTTCCTCCTCGGGCAAGAAAGATGCTAAGAGTTGGATGCAGAAACTGCTCTTCTATGTTGAGAAACTGCAAGACAACGGCAGCGCACACTACCTCTATCTATCCAAACTCTATGAATTGTGTAAGGACACCGAAGGCCTCGACCAAACGGACCTGAAAATCGGTATGCAGCAACTGGCCTCAATCTATAAGAAACTCAAGGCCAAGAACGAACTCAAGGAAAACGAACTCCAATTCTTCGAGAGCATGGTCGATCTGCTCGAGAGCAAAATCAAGAAGTAAAAGCCACTGATCATATCCAAGTTTAACCTATTGTTTCATGTGAAACAACACATGAGACGGCCACCACTATACCCGATTATGAAATACTTTATTATATCTATTTTGCTGATTTTCTGCACCTTGTTTGCTCGGGCCGACATCATCAGCGGGCGTGTTATCGACACCGATACCCGGGAGACCTTGCCTGGCGCGACGGTACAGTACATGCAACAAATCAATTCAACCAGTTATTCGGGCAGCACCGTGATTGCCGACTCGCTGGGCCGATTCACGTTCTACACCAACGGACGTGTAGAGTTGACGGTGTCCATGCTAGGCTATTACAACAAGAAGAAAAACGTCATGGCGCTGTCCGACAGCCGCCGCGACACGCTCGACATCGGTGCCATCGAACTCAAGATGTCCTCACAGATGCTGCAGATGGTCGAGGTCACGGGCCATGCAAAACGGTTCACCATGCATGGTGATACCATCGTATTCAACCCGTCGGCCTTCAGGCTGCAACAGGGTGCCCGCCTGGATGAACTCATCAAGCAACTGCCTGGCGTTGAAGCCGATGCCGAGGGTAAACTGTGGTGGAACGGCAAGCCCATCCGCCTGACGATGGGCGGCGAGAGCCTCTTTGGCGGCAATGACCTGGTGAGCCAACTGCCCGCCGAGGCCGTGCAGAACATCAAAGCCTACAACAAGGCATCTGAACTCAAGGAGCACACCGGCAAAGACGACGGTAGCGAGGACATGGTGCTGGACCTGACCATCAAGCCGGGATTCCTCGACCGCTGGTATGGCGATGCCACCGCAGGCTACAGGACGCGTGACCATTATGAGGCCGAGGTGCTGATGAACCGCCTCTCCAAATCTGACCCCGTCATGGTGTTCGGTGACGCCAACAATATGGCTAAACGGCACCGCAAGTACCAGGGCCAATACACGCTGAGTTCCGGCAACGGCCTGGGTCAGGAGCAGGGCATCTCGGGCGGCTATCAGCACAACTGGGGCCGCGAGCAGGGCGACAAGACGCTGAAGAGTTATTACAGCATCAGCGGAGGACTGGCGCATGATGACCGATGGAAAAGTTCGGGCAGCGAAACCGAGAATTACTTCCCAGGTGAGGCGCAGAGCCGCAACAAGGTGGAGGGCTTTGACCGCAGTCACGAGTTGAACCCGACGATCCTGGGCATGATGCGCTGGAGACCCGACTCGACCAACATGTTCTTCCTGTGGGCACAGGTCGATTACAAGAACAACCGCTCCACCAACCGACGGGAGACCGAGCAGTCGGTCGATTCAGGCTACGGCTACGTTCCCACGATCAACCAACAGGTGAGTACCCTGAACCGGGGACGCCAGACCGAACTGTACACAACTGGCATTTGGACACACTTCTTCAAGGACGGCTCCTTCAAGATTGGAGGGGTTGTGAACTATACCGACAGCAAAAACAAGCGGTGGGCCGACCGCACCATCACCGACTATCAGAGTGGCCTCTCCTCCACCCTGAGCCAGCAGGCCATCGAGCCATCTACGGCACTTCACCTTGTGTCAACGATGAACTATCAGCACTGGATCACCAAGCAGTGGATGCTCGATACGGAGTATAAATTAGGATATGACAACCGCCACATGGACTGCGACTTCACCACCGACGGCATGGCCGATGCCGCCAATTCGTTCAACAACCGCTACCGCAACACCAGCCACACCCTCACCGCCGGCTCGACAGTCAACATCGGCCAAGTGCAACTGCAGCCCAAGGCGGCCATGACCTGGAGCCGTGAGCATCAGGACTACCGCCGTGCCCTGCTCGACACGGCAGCCGTGAGGAATCGCTTCAAGGTCGAGCCCTCGTTCAAGGCCTCGTGGAAGATGAACAGCGGCATGAACCTGGAGTTGAATTACAGTTACAAAACCACTCGTCCCGAACTGCTCCAGACCATCGGCTACCGCGACCTGAGCGACCCGCTGTTCATTACCGAGGGCAATCCCTTCTTGAAGGACAGCCACACTCACCAGTACCAGGTGTCCTATAAGGCCGTGGTGGTCAGCAGGCAACTGTCGATCGGCTTCAATGCCAAGTACAGCACGACCGACCACAACAACATCACAGCGCTCCGCTATGCCCCGGCGACCAACATCTATACCAGCCGCCCCGAGACGGTGACCGGCAGTCGCACGTGGGAGGTGAACCTCAACTATGACCACGGCCTGGGCAACTACTTCCGCCTGCAGAACGACCTCAAGGTCATTGGCGGACGCTATTACGGCTACTTGACCATGCTGCCCACCGACGAGGAGCCGATTCTCAACCGCCAGACGAGCGTTCATCCCAAGGACAAACTGACCGTGTCGTTTGACCACAACTGGATCAAGGCCTCGGTCTTTGCCGAACTCAACGCCGACCGGTTGCGATTCTCGCAGTCGCCCATCCAGAACACCACCTTGTGGAACAACAACTACGGCATGGAGTTTGAGGCCAACTACCGCAACTTTGTGTTTGAAACCTCCCTCACCGAGGCCGTGCGCCAGGGCTATGCCTCCAGCGGCATGAACCGCAACCGCCTGCTATGGGATGCTTCCATCACATGGAAAATCCTGAAGAACAAGGGCAAAGTCAGGCTCTTTGCCGACGACATCCTCAATCAGGACGACTGGCGCTGGAGCAGCCAGACCGCCTATCAGCAGACCAGCGAGTGGCAAGACTACCTGCACCACTACATCGGCATCTCGTTCACCTACCACCTCGACGCCAAGAAGAAAGACAATTAAGCCAACTGACGAACGTAGGCGAAAGCCCTCTCCACGCCACCACAGCAAACCTGCTTCGAAGCGGCCATAGTCGCGGCATTCAACAGCGATTATGGCCGCACTTTTTGTTTTGAGCCTGCAAACAAACAACGGCGGGTTGATGCCCGCCGTTGTCACATGGTCAGTTAATGGTATATGGGTTATATGGTCTTAGCCGAGACGTTTCAACTTCACGGTGAAGTGGCGCATCAGCGGGGCTTCCCACTCGATGGCAACACCGCGGGTGATCTCGTTACGGCGGTCATATACGTTCTTTAGGGCGGCGGCAATCACGTTCATGTGGTTGTCGGTGTAAACGCGGCGAGCGATGCACAGGCGCAGCAGGTCGAGGCCGCCGAAGCGGTTCTCGCGGGTCACGGGGTCACGGTCGGCCAGGATGTAGCCGATCTCGCAACCGCGGATGCCAGCCTCCAGATAGAGTTCGCAGGTCAGGGTCTGAGCGGGGAACTCCTCTTTGGGAACGTTGCACAGCACCTTGTCGGCGTCGATAAACAGGGCGTGGCCACCCACGGGGCGCTGATAAGGAATGCCATACTCGTCAAGTTTCTTAGCCAGATACTGAACCTGGTGGATGCGGGTCTCGAGCATCTCAAACTCGGTGTTCTCGTCCAGACCTACTGCCAGAGCGTTCAGGTCGCGGCCGTTCAAGCCACCATAGGTCAAGAAGCCCTCGAAGGGGATGCAGAACAACTTGGCTCCCTCGTACCAGTCCTCGCGGTTGGTAGCGATAAAGCCACCCATGTTCACCAGGCCGTCCTTCTTGGCCGACATGGTCATGGCGTCAACGTAGGAGTACATCTCGCGGGCAATCTCCTTGATGGTCTTGTCGGCATAGCCTTCCTCACGGGTCTTGATGAAGTAGGAGTTCTCGGCAAAGCGGGCGCTGTCCATCACCACGGGCACGCCATACTTGTGGCAGAGTTCGCAGGTGTCCTTGATGTTCTGCATCGACACGGGCTGGCCACCAACGGTGTTGTTGGTCACGGTCAGTACCATGAAGGGGACGTTGCCCTTGTTCTCGCTCAGCACCTTCTCCAGTTTCTCGAGCGATACGTTGCCCTTGAAGGGGATTTCTAACTGGGTGTCCTTGGCCTCGTCGATGGTGACGTCGATAGCCTTGGCGTGACGGCTCTCGATGTGACCCTTGGTGGTGTCGAAGTGGGCATTGCCGGGAACGACGTTGCCTTCCTTCACCAGATAGGAGAACAGCACGTTCTCGGCTGCACGGCCCTGATGGGTGGGGATCACATACTTGAAACCGAAGATGCGTTGTACTACGCTCTCAAACTTGTAGAACGAACTGGCACCGGCGTAACTCTCGTCACCCAGCATCATCTCGCTCCACTGGCGGTCGCTCATCGCACCCGTACCAGAGTCGGTCAGGCAGTCGATGTAGACCTGTTCAGCCTTGAGCATAAACACGTTGTTGTGGGCTTCCTTCAGCCACTGCTCGCGCTCGGCACGAGTGCTCTTGCGCAGAGGCTCGATCATCTTGATCTTCCAAGATTCAGCAAATGGTAATTCCATTGATAAACAAATATTTAGGTTAAACGTTATAGTCTCTTTTAAGCCAAAAATCGAACGGTCCAAAAAGTAATTATATTCAATTTTTATGCAAAGTTACGGCAACTTGGCGAACTGGCAAAATCTTAGCGATTTTTTTTGCCCCATTGATTTTTTTTAACAGTTTTCCATCATTCCTACCAAGCGCATCAACGACTAGATGTGGTCATGGTGCTTATGGTCTGTTGTCTTCCATTTCAAGTGGAGTCGTCACAGTTGTAATCGTTGTCCTGGTTGTCTTATAAAAAAGGTTCGAGATAAGTTGTCTATAAAGGGAAAGGGACCCGAGAGGCCCGCAGGCCCATCGAGTCCCTGATGGGGTGAACTGTTTTTTACCTAGCAATGGCTGCTTGGCTAGTACTCGCAGCGTGTGCGGCTGGGGTTAGTGGGATTGGTGGGATTGGTCAGGTTGGTGGGGTAGGTAGGATAGGTGTTACGCGTAACGTTGCTATCCTTGTTGAGGATCACCAGAGCCCCGATTACCCCTGGAATCCATCCGGCGCAGGTGAGAATCAGCACGATCAGCACCGAGCCGCATCCCTTGTCCAGCACAGCCAGTGGCGGGAAGATAATCGATAATATCACTCTGAAAACACTCATTGTTCACTCCTTTCTTTTTTTATTAACTCATTCATTTCATTACGTCAATGATATGTGCAAACATCATGCCAATTTGTCAGTCGCTCCATTGTTGGTAGTAATATCACCGAAAAACTAATGTTTTTAGTTTTATTAACTAAAATAATTTGTTTTATAACTAAATGATTTAGTTTATTTGCGGTGTCAAACTAAAAAAGGCTCGAAAAATGAAACAGTTAACGCAAAAAGAAGAGGAAATCATGGAGCGGATGTGGGATCACGGTCCCCTGCTGGTGCGTGAGTTGCAGGCTTATTATGACGAGCCTCGGCCCCATGTGAATACCCTGGCTACATTGATGAAGATACTGGAGGAAAAAGGTTTTCTGGGCCATAAGGCCATCACGGCCCGCTGCTTCCAATATTTTGCCCGCATCAGTCGCGAGGAGTATCGTGGTGGCTCGTTGGAGGGCGTGATCAACAAGTTCTTCGGCCAGTCCTACCTGAGTGCCGTCTCGGCGCTTGTCAAGAGTGAAAAGGTCAGCATCGATGACCTGAAGGAACTCATTCGTGAAGTGGAAGAGAACAACCAGCAGTAATCGCCCCCCATCGCCATGTTACTCATCTATCAAATCAAAGTGGGCCTGTGCCTTATCGCCTTCTACCTGCTGTGGAAGTTGCTCCTCAGCCGTGAGACCTTCCACCGCTTCAACCGCGTGGCGCTGCTCACGGTCATGGTCCTCGCCCTGGTGCTGCCGTGGATCAGGCTCTCGCTGGACGCTCCGGCATCGGTGGTCAGCCGCATGGTTGTGCTGGACGAGGTCATTGTCGGTACGGCTGGTGCTGCCAAGCCTCACGAGATGGCCTCGTCATGGACGGTGACGGACGTGATGGCAGCCGTCTATGCCACAGGCATGGCTCTGGTGCTCATGTGGCTCTTGCACAGCCGTTTGAGCCTGTACCGCCTAATGAAGAAAGGCCGTCGCGAGCCGCTCGCTGGCGGCATCACCTTGCATGTGCTCCCTGGCGACATATCACCCTTCAGTTACTTCAGTCACATCGTGATCAGCGAGCAGGACTACCGTGACAACCCGCGTGAGATCTTGATTCACGAGCAGGCACACATCGACCTGCACCATTCCCTGGACGTGATGTTCTGGAACTTGGTGATGCTGTTCCAGTGGTGGAACCCTGCTGCCTGGCTCCTGGGGCGTGAACTGCGGCAAGTGCATGAATACGAGGCCGACGAGGCCGTCCTTAACCAAGGCGTCGACGTGAAGCAGTACCAGTTGCTGCTCATACGCAAGTCCGTCGGGGACAAGTTGTTCTCGATGGCAAATAACTTCAATTATCAATCTTTAAAAAAGCGAATCCGTATGATGACGATGAAAAAGAGCAGCCAATGGAAGACGTTGCGCGCGCTGGCTGTGGTGCCCGTGATAGCATTGGCGCTGTTGGCCTTTGCCAACCCCAAGAGTGTAGCAGCAGTAGTAGTGACGGCAGATGTTCAGCAGGACCGCATGACGCAATCAACAGAGGATAAGCCTGAACTCGTCATAGTAGGCATGCGTCCCGACAATATTGCCGAGGTTGAGGCCTCTCTCCAGGCTGATGAAGAGACGAAGCCTCAGTCCAAAAAGGTCTATGAATCTGTCGAGCAGATGCCCGAGTTTCCTGGTGGCTTAGCCGCGATGATGAGATACCTGTCCGAAAACATCAAATATCCGCCCGAGGCCGCAAAGAACAATATTGAAGGCCGTGTGGTTCTCCAGTTTGTAATTGACGAGACGGGTCAAGTGGGAGATATCCAGGTCGCACGTCCCGTCAGTGAGGAACTGGATGCCGAGGCTGTCCGTGTGGTTAAATCCATGCCTAAGTTTGAGCCTGGTCGCATCAAGGGTGAACCTGTAGCAGTGTGGTACACCCTGCCCATCAATTTTAAACTCCAGAGTAAGCCTCAACAAGCAGGCGAATAATGTAACAGTAATCTTTAGTTATTAAAGTAGCGTGAGTCCGATGAAACCTAATCGTCGGACTCATGTAAAACACAACGATAAACCTTAAGCGGTCTATTGAAATGGAAATCAGAAACATAGTAGTGGGATTGGCGGTGGCTATTGCCCTCGCCGGATGCTCGGTTAGCAAAATTCCGCCTTTCGCATCATCACGATGGGCTCTTGATGGCAATGTGGCAAGCAGCGCGCGTCATGGCGTGGCGATCAACTTTGGCGGTGAGAGTGTATTCCCTATCACTAATATGAGTGATGGCGAATATGACTTGCACTTTATCACTAACGAGGAGCAGTTTCAAGCCTACGACCCCTATTGCAGGGATTATATCGCATCGGCAATCAGTAAAATCCCACTGGCAATCGACTCGTTGCAATTGGTGCTTGCCGACCAGTTTATCGTGTTTACTCCCAATCTATACAGTCGATGGATGCCCGACCTCGTGCGCCAGAGCGACGGGGTGGAACTGGTCGTTGAGGCTAATCCTCGGGCTGGATCCATTCAGCCGCATGATGAGATATGGCGCAATTTCATTTTCGATGGGCAACGGCATCGCATTCTCGTCGTTGACCGCCTGGTGAAAAACGGGAAGCATCTGGGTATCGTCTATATCATGCAGGGCGAGGACAATCATGTTCCGTTTTCAGGAAATTTCCATTACGATATCACCGCCCGGCGCAATATTCAACCCGTGGGCGAACACATGAGAGCGCTCCTCGACATAACGATTGACGCAAGCAACTCTACGGCGCCACCTCGCACCTATGGCGAATGTATTCACGCCGCCGACTCCTGCTTCATGGCCGGTGATTACAAGGGAGCGTCAAGACAGTTTGAAATGGCGTTCGCTACCGGGGAGAAGATCTATGGCTCTCACCTGTACAATGCGGCTTGTGCAGCGGCATTGGCGGGAGAAACCGACGTGGCGTTTGCCCGGCTGAACGCCTGCGTCAGCAACGACCCCGATTGGTATGTCGATGACCCTGCTGCCGACAATGATCTTGCCCCGCTCCATGACGACGCCAGATGGAGTGACTATGTCGATACTTTGATGACTCGCCGCGACCGCATTGAAGCGCATTTCGACAAGCCGTTAAGGGCAAGACTGCAAGAAATAGCCCAGAGCGACCAGAGCATACGTTATGAATTTCTGGAGGCCTACCGTGCTGCCGAGCCAAACCAGGCGCTGATCGACTCGCTGACACATGAGATGCAACTTGTCGATAGCATCAATCAAGAGGCTATATGCGACATATTGGACACACGAGGCTTTGTGGGTAGCGACAAAGTGGGAAATGCCTGTGCCGTGTTTTGGCTTGTCATTCAACATGCGCCGGTCGAACTGCAAAAGAAATACTTCCCGCTCTTTGAGCAAGCCTCACGTCGAGGTGACATATCGCTGGAGTGCATTGCGATGATGGACGATAGGATTGCCATGTTTGAGAACCGTCCGCAGCGATATGGCTCCCAAATTGTTGACGGAAATCTTTACCAACTGCTTGACCCTGAAAAGGTTGACCAATGGCGGCATGAAATGAGCATGCCGCCACTTCAAAACTACTTGATGCAAATGGGCATCTCACACTGATTCCACAGGGTGAAGGTAAAAAATATCCCCAGGCGCCGCAAATGTGACACCTGGGGTGTAGAAGAAAATTATATATCGTCGTGGGGATTACGCCCCACGTAAGGAAAAGCGCACTGGTTGATATGATCTCTTTAACCGTTTTACACTTTAACCATTATCCTTCAATAATTGTCGTTCTTGGCAATTATTGAATTAAGTATCAATTGTGGCGTAGGTGGCGTTCTCCTCGATGAACTTGCGGCGGGGATCGACGTCCTCACCCATCAGCATCGAGAAGATGCGGTCGGCTTCGGCGGCGTCACTGATGTTGACGCGCTTGAGCAGGCGGTTGTTGGGATCCATGGTGGTTTCCCACAGCTGCTCGGGGTTCATCTCACCCAGACCTTTGAATCGCTGAACGGTCACGCCGTCCTCGTTACCGCCGGCATACTCGTCGATGAACTTGCGCAGCTGCGTCTCATCCCAGCAGTATTCCTCGCGCTGGCCCTTCTTGGTGCGGGCACGGTACAGGGGCGGCGTGGCGATGTAGAGGTAGCCGTTCTCGATGATGGGTCGCATGCGGCGGAAGAAGAAGGTCATCAGCAGGGTATCGATGTGTGCGCCATCGACGTCGGCATCGGTCATGATGATGATGCGGTGGTAGCGCAGTTTGCTCAGGTTGGCCTCCTTGGGATCCTCCTCGGTGCCGATGGTCACGCCCAGGGCACGGAAGATGGTAACAATCGAATCGCTCTCAAACACCTTGTGGTCCATGGCCTTCTCGACATTGAGGATTTTACCGCGCAGGGGCAGGATGGCCTGAAACTTGCGGTCACGGCCCTGCTTGGCGCTGCCGCCTGCCGAGTCACCCTCGACGAGGAAGAGCTCGCTCTCGGCGGGATCCTTTGACGAACAGTCGGCCAGTTTGCCGGGCAGGCCACCGCCGGCGAGCGGCGACTTGCGCTGCACCTTCAGGCGGGCGTTCTGGGCGGCATGGCGTGCCTGGGCGGCGAGGATCACCTTCTCGATGACGGTCTTGGCCTGGTTGGGATGCTCCTCAAGATAGGTGTTCAGGGCATCACGCACGGCGGTCTCGACGGCACCGATGACCTCGGTGTTTCCGAGTTTGGTCTTGGTCTGGCCCTCGAACTGGGGCTCCAGCACTTTGACCGAAATGATGGCTGTCAGACCCTCGCGGAAGTCCTCAGGCTTAATCTCAACCTTGGCCTTCTCGAGCATCTTGTTGTCCTCGGCATATTTCTTCAGGGTCGAACCCAGACCGCGGCGGAAGCCCGTCAGGTGGGTACCGCCCTCGATGGTGTTGATGTTGTTGACAAACGAGTAGATGTTCTCGTTGAACGACGTGTTATAGGTCATAGCGACCTCGACGGGGATGTCGCCCTTCTTGCTCTTGATGTGGATGACGTCCTGGATCAGGGCCTCCTTGTTGCCATCGATGTAGCGCACAAACTCGTCAAGACCGGTCTCGCTGTAGTAGGTCTCGCTGCGGGGATTGCCGTTCTCGTCGCGGGTGCGCAGGTCGGTAATCGACAGGGTCACTCCGGCGTTCAGGTAGGCCAAGTCGCGCAGGCGGTTGGACAGGATGTCAAACTCATAGACCGTGGTCGAGAAGATGCCGGCGTCGGGGTGGAAGATGATGGTCGTGCCATGCTCCTCTTCCGTGCAGTCACCGATGATCTTCACTTCGCTGGTCGGCTTGCCCAGGCTGTACTCCTGCATGTACACCTTGCCACCACGGCGCACCTCGGCGCGCAGATAGTCGCTCAGCGCGTTCACGCAACTCACGCCCACGCCGTGCAAGCCGCCGGACACCTTGTAGGAGCCCTTGTCAAACTTGCCGCCGGCATGCAGCACGGTCATCACGACCTCGAGGGCCGACTTGTGCAGTTTCTCGTGCTCGTCGACGGGAATACCGCGGCCATTGTCGCGCACGGTGATGCTGTTGTCCTCGCCGATGTAGACGTCGATGCGGTTACAGAATCCTGCCAGAGCCTCATCGATAGAGTTGTCCACGACCTCGCTCACCAAGTGGTGCAGACCCTTGACGTGGGTGTCTCCGATGTACATCGCTGGGCGCTTACGAACGGCCTCAAGACCCTCAAGCACCTGGATGTTTGACGCAGAATAATTCTTTTCTTCTTGTTCTTCGATATATTTTTCTTCTTCTGTCATAAAAATGTAGTTTTTTTCACATTTATACCCATCAAAATAGGGTGTGTCTAAAAACGTACAAAATTACAAAAAATCGGCCATTTACCAATGATTTTAATCCTTAAAAAACCATAATTCCGGCAACTCTGTTTCTCCCTTCAAAGGATGTGCCAAAACACTGCAAAAAAGCGGGTGCGAAATCGGCTTGTCGCCAAGTCGAATGAGGCTGCTTGGCTTGACCGTCATTCACATCGAGGCGAGGAGCCATTCCGCTCGGGTTGGATAAATTCCTCGTGCGCGACAGTGAAGTGAAAAGAACCCGTCACTGTTCTCGCTGTATCGGATTTTTGCACTAATTTTGGGGCACCTGCAAAACCGTGTGTCTGGATTAAACAGGGTCACTCACCCGAAGGGTGTCCCATGCAATAACCCCCAGTAAATCAGATGACCGAGCGCAAGCGAGGGAGTATGATTCACTGGGAGTAAACGATAACTGAGATTGTCGCTGGAGGCGACCCCAATTGGGGCGTCCTTGTAATTGAACCAGAAATTAATGCTACCTTTGCCTCGTCATGAGTTATACCAATCTCGTTTACCACATCGTTTTCCGCACTT